>QGCX01000030.1_pt1 | contig 53996 bp, 49 predicted proteins | sample 4708031 | NCBI WGS metagenome assembly QGCX01 (sample SAMN08941163, study PRJNA450518) | Sediment metagenome, whole genome shotgun sequencing project. | reverse complement strand
ACTTGATCAGCAACAATGGCAAGTGATGCGGCAAAACCCAGAGATTGGGGCCGCTGCTTTAGCCGAAGCCGAACGCCAGTTTAGCCGAGAAGATACGGCTTTCCTACGTTACGCAAAAGAAATTGCGCTGTGCCATCACGAGAAGTGGGATGGTAGCGGTTATCCCGCAGGCTTGGCAGGTAAAGCTATTCCTCTTAGCGCGCGTTTGATGGCTCTAGCGGATGTTTATGATGCCTTGATTTCTAAACGGGTGTATAAACCGGCTTTTCCTCACCAAAAAGCCAAGCAGATAATTGAACAGGGCAAGGGGACTCATTTCGATCCAGCAGTGGTTGAGACATTTACTCGTTGCGAGCAGCAATTTATTGAAATTGCTGCCCGTTATCGTGATCTCTCCGAGTAAGCCTTAGTGTCGATATAAAATAATCGATACACGATAGCGGCTGCGCGTGGGACTGCGCTCTATTGTGTAAACAGAATAATGGCTGGCGCCTTGAACGGAGGCCCATTCCACAGCAGCTTTTTTAGCTAGCCCTAGGCTATAGCGGTCAAAAAAGGTTTTTTGACCTATTTTACTAAGGTTCATCTCTCTGGCTTCACTATAACTAACTTGCTGTAAGGGCGTTTCTGCGGCAAATACCGAAGTACTAAATAGTAATAGGCTTACTAGTGCGCAATAGATTAGACGAATAATCGGTTTCATGGTTATTGATCCTCTATCATTAGCTCACGGTAACTATCTACCCATATAGCAGTGGCTCCACATACGGCTACCGGCATGATAATTAAGTTTAGTAGAGGTACGGTGCTACAGAATAAAACGATCGCTCCAAAGCCGCTATTTCTAATCCGGTCTTGCTTCAGTTGTTCACGCATGCTGGTAAATGCAATTCGGTTATTATCAAAAGGGTAGTCGATGTATTGAATGCTCATCATCCAGGCGCTGAATAGAAACCATAAAATTGGTGCGACGGTTTGACCGATGGCAGGAATTAAAAATAACAGCAACAAGCCTAAGGCTTTAGGTAACCAATAAACTAATTTTTGTAGCTCTCGGGAAAATATTCGAGGTAAATCTTTAATTAAATCTACTAACGACATTTCTTCGATGGTTTTACCACACAGGTGTTGTTCGACTTTTTCTGCTAACAGCCCATTAAAAGGCGCGGCTATCCAGTTGCCAATGATGCTAAAGGTAAAACCAAATACCATTAATATGACAATTATGGCACTGGGCCAAATCAGCCAACTAAGCCAATCTAACCAACTTGGTAAGTAGCTAATTATATCGCTTATCCAAGACCCAAGCTGTTGATAAAGATAAATAAATGCAGCACCAAATAGCAGTACATTGGCAATTAACGGGATCATTACAAAAAGACGCAGACCGGGCTGAGTAATTAAATGAAAACCTTGTACGATGTATGAAATACCGCTGCGAGAGGCAAGCGTATTTTGCGTCATTGTTGTGATCCCTCAGTTGTTTATGGATGGATATATTACAAAGCGACGGTGGCTCTGGTAAAGTCTTGATTAATAATAGCTACCAAATGAAGCACACTTTGTTATGCGCTTGAAACAAATCCGTTTAGCCGGATTTAAATCGTTTATTGATCGAACCACCATTCCTTTTCCCACCGACATGACAGCCATTGTTGGCCCTAATGGCTGTGGTAAGTCAAATGTGATTGATGCGGTGCGTTGGGTATTGGGCGAAAGTAATGCACGTAATTTACGTGGTGGCTCGATGAACGATGTGATTTTTAATGGTTCCACTAAGCGTGCCGCTGTGTCTAAAGCCATGGTGGAGTTGGTATTTGATAACCAGCAAGGGCGAATAGGAGGGGAGTTTGCTAGCTATGCCGAAATTGCAGTACGCCGAGAGGTAACTCGAGATGGGCAAAATAATTATCTGTTAAATGGTGCCAAGTGTCGTAAGCGTGATATTACCGATTTGTTTTTGGGTACAGGCTTAGGCCCTCGCAGCTATGCGATTATTGAACAGGGTATGATCAGCCGTTTAATTGAATCCAAGCCGCAAGAGCTTAGGGTGTTTATTGAAGAAGCGGCAGGCGTGTCTAAATACAAAGAGCGGCGCCGTGAAACCGAACTGAGAATTAAACACAGTAACGAGAATATTCTGCGCTTACGTGATATTGAGTCTGAGTTAGGTCAGCAGGTTAACAAACTGAAAACTCAAGCCCAAGCAGCTAAACGCTATCGGCAGTACCGAGAACGTCATCGAGAATTAAAGACCTTGATTTGCTTGCAGGAGTTACGCCAGCTAGATGCCAGTATTGACGGAGCCGATCAGCAGCATCAACAGGCGGAGCAACAGCAAGCGCTAGCTGAGCATGCTATCACTCAAGCTGAAAATCAATTGCTGTTGTTAAGCCATCAACTTAGTGAACAACAAGAGTTATCACAGCACTTACAAGGACAGGCTTTTGAGCTTAAAACCGAATTAGCCAAGTTAGAACAGCAGCAACAGCATATTAAGCAGCTGCAGAGTCAATCCCAGCAAGCGAAGCAGCGCAATTTACAGCAGCAATCTAGTATTAAGCAAAATTTAGAACATCTTGAGCAGCAACTCGAGCAACAACAGCAACAGCTGGAGAACGTAGAGCAACAGCAAGAAATGCAACAACAATTGCTAGTTGAACTAGAGCCGCAGTTAGAGCAAGCCGAACAAGCTTATAATCAGGCACAAGCAGAGCTGAATGCTTTTGCTAGCGATTCGCAACAAGCCAAGCATAGGGTGGCTCAATTGCAGTCGCAGATGCAACATAGTCAGCGATTACAGCAAAGTCATCAACAGCAATTAGCTCAGGCTCAGCAAGGCTTAAATCAGCTAAGTGGCCAAACCAGTGACGAAATAGCGCAGTTGCAGCAGCGGCTAGCTGATGTTAAACCGCAGCAGCAACAGAGTGCTCAAATACAACAAACCCTCACCGAACAGCGACAGCAACTTCGCCATGAATTACAGTCAGCCGAGCAACAATTACAGCAGTTAAAGCTGCAACAAGCCGCCGAACAGACCCGCTTACAAGGTGTTGAAAAGTTGCTTTCTCAATTTAGCCGTGGTGCTCAGTTGCCTCTTAGTGAGGTAATTGGGGTGAATTCGGGATGGGAGCGAGCAGCAGACACAGTACTGGGAACTTGGTTGCAAGCGGAGTGGAGTGAGAATTTATCACCTGAGCAAAGCTTAGCGCTGAGTGCCGTCAGCGAGCAGTGTGACTATCGGTTTGCCGAACCTTTACGCCAGTTACCCAGCTTAGCTTCGCAGTTAAATGAGGTTGAATTGAGTTTCTTGTGTGGTCAGGTTTTGCTGGTCGAAAACTTACAGCAAGCTTTTGAACTGCGTCACTATCTTAGCCCTGAGCAATCTTTAATTACCGCTAAAGGGGAATGGCTCGGTAAATATTGGCAACAGCTTAGCTCGTCTCAATACCAACACTCGTTATTGAGCTTACAGCAAGAGCAGCAGCAGCTAACAGAGCAGTTACAGCAGCTTGAAGACGCGGTAGGCGAACAACAGCAACGCCAACAAAGTTTAGCCGAAAGCGAGCAAGCCTTAATCGACGAGCTTGAGCGGCAAACCCTTTTACAACAAAACTTTGAGAAGCAAACCCGTCAAGCGCAAAGTCGACTGGCTTTATTAGAGCAACAGCAGCAGTTTGCTGAACAGCAGCGAGAGCAGTATCAGCAGCAGTTAGAAGAGCTGTCGATACTGGTAGAACAAGAGCAAGAAGCGCAGTTATTACTCGAAGAGCAGTTAGAAGATGCTCATTTTCAGCAACAGCAACAGCTAGAACTCCAGCAGAGCTTAAGCCAACAAGTAGAGCTAGCCAGCCAAGAGTTAAAGCAGTTGCGGCAGAGTATTCAACAGCAACAACATAGTGCCCATCAACAGCAATTAGCGCTACAGCAGCAACAGGCTGCGATCCACACCAGCTCACAACAACAGTATTATCAGCAGCAAAAACTGGATGAATTACTCGCTCAGTTGAGCCAAGCGCCAGAGCAACATCAAGAAGAATTGGAGTCGCTCAGCGAACAAATAGAGCAACTGTTAGAGCAAACGTTGTTACTAGAAGAGCTGCAATCGGAAGCTGCCCAAGAGCATCAGCAAAGTGTTCAGTTGCAACAGCAGCAGCAACAGAACTTAAAACAAGCTCAGCAGCATTTACAACGTTTGCAACAGCAAGATACTGAGCAAAGAATTCAGCAACAGAGCTTGTTGGCGCGCCGAGCTGTCTTGTTAGAGCAATTGGCTGAACAAGGCGAAAACTTGAAACATTTGGAGCTGTCTTTGCCCGAAGCCAGCTTGGAAGATGACTATGCGAGCGAACTGGCGCAGGTTGATGCACGCTTAAAACGCCTTGGCGCGGTGAACTTAGCCGCTGAAGCTGAATTTGACCAGCAAAATGCGCGTTACCAAGAACTGTGTGAGCAATTAGCCGATCTTGAAGCCGCTATTGAAGTACTGCAAACTGCGATTGCAAAAATTGACCGTCAAACCCGCTCTAAATTTAGTGAAACTTTTGCTAAAGTAGACGCGGACTTACAGCAGCTTTTCCCCAAAGTTTTTGGCGGAGGAAAAGCGTGGTTAGAGTTATCCTCGGATGACTTGTTGGAAACCGGTGTGACAATTATGGCTCGGCCTCCAGGCAAAAAGAATGCTAGCATAAGCTTGTTGTCGGGCGGAGAGAAGGCGTTAACCGCTTTGGCCTTGGTTTTTGCGATTTTTCGTTTAAATCCTGCGCCATTTTGTATGTTAGATGAGGTGGACGCACCGCTGGATGAAGTAAATGTGGGACGCTTTGCTGATTTAGTGCATAGTATGTCCGACAGTGTCCAATTTATATTTATTAGTCACAATAAAGTGACAATGGAAAAGGCCTCGCAGCTAGCCGGGGTCACCATGCAGGAGCCTGGGGTGTCCCGTTTGGTCGCAGTGGATATCGAAGAAGCGATAGCCATGGTTGAATAACAGCTTTAGAGAACAGTTAAATGCAGGAATTACGCATCGTACTAATCGTTGTAGGTATTATTTTAATTATTGCCTTACTCGCCCATGGGTTTTGGAGTAGTCGCAAACAACGGCCTGAAAAACTGCTTAACCCTAAACAAAAAATGGCATCCAAAGAGTCTAACTTAACCAGAGATGAACAGGGTTTTGATGATTTAGGCGTGGGAGAAGCTAGGGTTATTGGTGATCCACTAGAAGATGCCATGGCCAATTTTGAGGATGCTGAGGTCCAACCAGTGGCTAAGGTTGAACCTGCTAAACCGCCTTTGTCAGAAAAGCCTGAGCCTTTGCAACGTAAAGAACCCGAATTTCATTTTTCAGCGGTGGATGATGCTCCGCAAATTGCCGACGACCAAGGTTTAGCTGGTCTAGATGCAGAGCCTGAGCTTGCCCCCGAGCAGTCTCAGTTTAAGGCCGATGAAGCGCCCTTGGCAGAGCCTAGCTCAGAACCAGAGTTTGCCTATTCGGTTGAAGAAGAAACAACAGCGAAGATCGAGTCCGAGCCGGTGGCTGAGCCGAAAAAAGATCCCAATGCGCCTGACGATGTGTTTATTGTTAATGTGATGGCGCAGAGTGGCCGTTACTTAAAAGGCCCAGCTTTAATGGCTAGCTTAAACAAAATTGGTATGCGTTATGGCGATATGGATATTTTCCATCGTCATTTGGATAACAGTGGTAGCGGACCGATAATTTTTAGTTTGGCTAACATGGTTAATCCTGGGACCTTTGATCTGGATAACATTGAGCAGCTAGAAACTCGCGGCGTGAGTATTTTTATGACGGTGCCTTGTAAGGGCGAACCGACGAAAAACTTTGCCTTAATGTATAAAGCGGCTTCAACTTTGGCTAAAGAGCTGGATGCGATCATGTTAGATGACCAGCGTAATCCATTGACCAAACAAACGGTTAATCATTATGAACAACGCGTTCGTGAATATGAGCGTAAGCAATTACTGGTAAACTAAGTTTATTCTAGCAACATTTGGCCTTTCCAAGTCACTAATTTGGAAAGGCTTTTTTATTTAAAGGCCCCGCATGACTCAGCACAAACAACAAATAGAACAATTAATAGAACAATTAGAACAATATAACTATCAGTACTATGTGATGGATCAGCCCTCGGTTCCTGACGCCGAATACGACCGTTTGTTTAAGCAACTAATAAGTTTAGAAACGCAGTATCCAGAATTGTTACGCGGTGACTCTCCCACTCAGCGAGTTAGTGGTGCTCCGCTGGCTGCCTTTGAGCAAATTCAACATGAAATGCCGATGTTGTCGTTGGACAATGTCTTTAGTGAAGACGAATTGAATGCATTTAATAAGCGCTTGTTAGAGCGTTTAAAGCGCTCAGAGGCGGTGAGTTATTGTGTTGAGCCCAAGTTAGATGGCTTAGCTGTGAGTCTACTGTATGTTGATGGCTTGTTGGTGCAAGCCGCTACTCGAGGTGATGGCAGTACTGGTGAGAATGTTACCGATAATGTGAAAACCATTCGCTCTATTCCTTTGCGTCTGCGAGGCAACAATTGGCCGCAGCGTTTGGAGGTGAGAGGCGAGATATTTATGCCTAAGGTAGGCTTTGAAAAGCTAAATCAACAGGCAAGAGAAAATGGTGAAAAAGGTTTTGCTAATCCTCGCAATGCCGCTGCGGGTAGCCTGCGACAGCTTGATTCTAAGATTACCGCTACTCGTCCATTGGCCTTTTATGCTTATTCTTTAGGTGTTGTTAGTGACAGCCTCGGTGATAGCCATTACCAAAATCTACAACGCTTAAAAGGTTTTGGTTTACCAGTGTGCCCTGAAATAAAAGTTGTGCAGGGGAGTGAAGCCTGTTTGGCCTATTACCAAGAAATTGGTGAGCGTCGCAATGCTTTAGCCTACGAAATTGATGGCGTGGTATATAAGGTCGATGAGCTTGCCTTGCAGCAACAGTTAGGTTTTGTCGCTCGCGCGCCTCGTTGGGCTACGGCACATAAATATCCGGCACAAGAAGAAGTGACAATATTACGCGATGTTGAATTTCAGGTTGGACGCACCGGCGCAATTACCCCTGTAGCCCGCTTAGAGCCGGTATTTGTGGGGGGCGTAACGGTAAGCAATGCCACTTTGCATAATGCCGATGAGATTAAGCGTTTAGGCGTGAAAATTGGTGATAGCGTGATAGTGCGTCGAGCAGGTGATGTGATTCCTCAGATCGCCAGTGTTGTGTTAGAGCGTCGCCCTGAAGATGCTAAGGATGTGGTATTTCCACAAAATTGCCCAGTGTGCGATAGTAAAATTGAGCGCATTGAGGGCGAAGCCGTGGCGCGTTGCGCTGCTGGCCTACAATGTGCTGCGCAACGTAAAGAAGCCTTGAAACATTTTGTTGCTCGTAAAGCGTTAGATATTGACGGTATTGGTGACAAATTAGTTGAACAGTTGGTTGAGCAGCAATTATTAGAAACGCCACTGGATTTGTTCCGCTTGAAAGAACAACGTGAACAGTTGTTGCAGTTAGAAAGAATGGGAGAGAAGTCAGTTGATAAGCTGCTGGCTGGTATTGAACAAGCTCGTCAAACCACTTTACCGCGCTTTATTTACGCCCTCGGTATTCGTGAAGTTGGTGAGACAACCGCTAGCAACTTAGCACAACATTTTAAACAACTTGGTGCCATCACCGCCGCGACAGTTGAGCAGCTGTTAGAAGTGCCCGACGTGGGCGAAATTGTGGCTAAGCATATTCGTTTTTTCTTCAATCGAGATTTGAATGCACAGCTTGTGGCTGATTTAGCCGCCCAACTTAACTGGCCTGCCATTGAGGAGCCAGCCTCTGAGGAGCTAATTCTTGAGGGGAAGGTAATTGTATTAACTGGCAGTTTAAGCCAATTGGGACGCTCAGAAGCCAAGCAAGCCCTGCAAGCTTTGGGGGCTAAAGTAACAGGCAGTGTGTCGAAGAAAACAGATTTGCTGATTGCTGGTGAGGCTGCCGGTTCTAAATTGAGTAAAGCTCAAGAGTTGGGCATTGAAATATGGGATGAGCAACAACTGATTGAATTATTGCAGTCCTAAGGTTGGCCATAATCGGTATTGCCTCATTACGGTGCGCAGCGCTATTTGCTCTGGCGCCTTAATGGGGCAATACGGCCTTGCTGCTGGTCTGATGCTACTTAAATTGTTTAAATGGCAAGCAAAACCCTAGTTGGACTGCTTATTTTGGTCGTTAACCAGACAATTCACTGAATGTTATCCATGTTTGGTGTATATTTTGCTTCCATAGCTTAGGCAAGTTCTTGCTGTTATTAGGATTTTAGGTAGTTATGTCGGTTCTCTCTCCAAATAGTGTGTTTACTTCGTTACAGCAAGATGGACCATTTGCGGTTACTCGTGATGCCGTGGTCGCCCATCCTTTTTCTCAGTTGGTACGTGATTGGGTTAAAAACGTGCAGAAAGATCGTAATAATGTGTCTAAATATCGCGCCCTGCGTAGCCAGATTTTTGAGTTTTTAGGCATTGATAGTTTCTCGCAAATCCAAGCTTTGATTGCAGATGAAAAGCTGCGTAAGCAACGCAGTGAGCGGGCGCTTTATTTGTTGGGTAACATGTTTGGTATTAACGGTAATCTTAACGAAATAGAAAACCGGGTTGAAGAATATGCCCGTACTGCAGACGCGGTGATTCACTCGATAAAGGGCAAAATACTTGCGCCTTATGCTTCGCATATTGAAAATACTAACGAAATTGAGGTTACCAATAATCCTGTAGAATTATTGTTGATCATGTTTAATGATGAGTACCATAAAAAGGCGCGTTTTGAAGCGCGACGCAAGCTGATTTTAATGACCTTGGCAGGCAGTATTGAGCAGCGGGAAAGAGAAACTGAAATTGAAACTAAGTTTTCTTCTTTCTTGTCCTTTTTAAATGGTTACGTATGGAGTAACGAGCTGAAAATTGGCCAGCTCGACCCTGTCTATTTACATTCTCGCCATCGTGAAGAAGACTACTCATGTTCAGAGGTGGCGGTGCTTTCTCCCCAGCAAGCTAAATTGGTTCAGTTAAATAGGCGTGAGCAACTAACCCTATTGAAGCGTCGAAGCTTTACTGTAGGGGAGCGGCAAATTCCCATTTATGTTTCAATTCGTAAGAAGCCCCCTGAGGCTAAGGTGCTTAAGCTGCTGCGTAAAAATCAAAAAAATCCGGCGGTAGCAGTGGATGATGAGCTGGGTTTAATGGCGGTATTGGATTCGGTTAGCGATATTAAGGCATTTCAAAAGCATATGACACGCAGTGCCTCGCAAGCCAATTCATTGATGGTTTTGGAAGATATTTCAGATTCTTTAACTGAGCGTAGTGACTATCGTAGTCGTGCTGTCGGCTCGAGTTCTAAAACACCGATGATGAAGTTTTTTGCTCGTTTAGGGGGCATGCGAGTTGAGTTTATTATTCATACTAATCGCACTTGGTTGAATTATATGTACCAGCGAGATGTGGCGCATAATGAGTATGAAGTGAAACGGATGTTTGATACAGGGGTGATTGAACTGCTATTTCCGATGGATATTTTTCATCTAAACCATCGCAAGACTCGCGATGAGATGATTCAGTTTTTCCGAAAGCAAATCGAATCTTAAGTCGTGAATGAACAAGGCCTGAATTATTCAGGCCTTGGTAACTTAACTAGTCGCAGCTGAGGCGTGAGGTTTCGCCAAGCTCACCGCCACAAATGCCACTAAATTCACCACTAGTGTCGGTACGATGGGGTGAATGCCGCTCATATTGGGCTTTAACCACATCAAAGCTATGTAACAAATAAGCCCGCTTAACATCGAGGCAATGGCTCCATGAGCAGAGGCTTTTGGCCAATATAGTCCAAATACTAAGGGCCATAGAAATACTGCCTGCAGTCCACCCAGGGCCAATAGATTTAGCCAAATGATCATGTCGGGTGGTTTAGTTGCGGCAACAAACACTAAACTGGAAAAAATGGCCGTGACCCATAATGACGTTCGGCTTAAACGTCGCTCGGCATTGGCCTCTTTGATGATTTCTGGGTTGATGTAATTGATGTAGAGATCTTTTAACAGTGTGGCTGAAGCTTGAATTAGCTGAGAATCGATGGTGGACATGATAGCTGCCATGGGGCCTGCGAGGAAAATACCCGCAAGCATCGGTGGTAGCACTGTCATCATTAAGCTTGGCATGATTTGATCAGGGCTTTCTAGCTCAGGTACGAGAACCCTGCCTAAGGCCCCTGCTAAGTGAGTGCCCAGCATTAATATCCCCATCATGATGGTGCTGATGATCATGCCTTTATGCAGTGAGCGGCTGTCTTTATAAGACATACAGCGCACGGCAGCATGTGGTAGCGCTATTACCCCAAAACAAACCAGTACCCAAAAACTCAATATAAAAGGTTGGCTAATAAACTTATCTGGGCCGTAGGGGGTGATTAAGTCGGGGTCTATGGCGTGTAACTGAGTCACTAGTTGAGACAAACTGCCGCCGGCATGAATCACTCCGGCCAATAACAATAGTGTACCAATAAGCATCATTATGCCTTGCATAGTATCAGTGAGTACCACCGCGCGAAATCCGCCGATGGTGGTATATATACCCACCGTGGCGGCAAAAATAAATAAGCCTTGGAAATAGGATAGTCCAGTGACGGTTTGTAGTAGTCGTGCCCCTCCCACAAACTGCACGACCATGGTTCCAAAGAAGGCCAATAGCAAAGCCAAGGAAGCTAAAATAACCACAATCCGGCTGTTATAGCGGGCGTATAGCATGTCATTTAAGGTCAAGGCATTATGGCGGCGAGCTTCAATCGCAAACTTTTTACCCAGTACCCCAAGGGTGAGCCAAGCCGCGGGTAGTTGAATCATGGCCAGTAATACCCAGCCTAGACCCATTTTATAGGCCGCTCCAGGCCCACCTATAAAACTACTGGCGCTGGCATAGGTAGCAGCTAGGGTCATTGCTAAAACAAAACCGCCCATGCTGCGGCTACCAATGAAGTATTCGTTGAGAAAGCTACCCGCTTTATTATGACGGCGAGTAAAAAAAGCCAACGCGAAGACAATCAACAGATAGATGATTAAAGGGATAATGAGTGATTTATTCATGATGCTCTTTAGGATCTAAGGGCAGATCTTGGTAATAGTACTTCACCATTAGTGCGCACAGTACGGTAAATATGATTGGCCCGACGATACAGGACATAACAAACCACAGCGGCAAACCCCAATAAAGCGCGGGTAAAGCTTGTTGCTCGGTTGAAGGCGCTAAACCATAGGCAGTGCAATACCACCAAACAAAATAAGCCAGGGCGAGCAGCAAGGCCATGGCGGCTTCACGGCTAGCTTGCTGATAGTAAGCCGGTGGTTGCGGCATCATCTACTCCTAGGTATGACGGTTAACACTTAAAAGGCCAGCTGGTCCTTATCGGCGCATTTTTACCATAAGTCCTAGCATAAACACAGGTTTTTAATAAAACGGAGCTATTTATTCGCTGAGTGGTGGTTTATCTCGGTTGGCTCGACTATGGATGCTAAAACCCATAGTAAACCTGGGCTTGATACCGGTGACCTTCGCCATATAAAGAGTAGGGCGGCGCTGCATTACTTTTGCTGTTTATATTCAGGCACAAAAAAACCCGCATTGCTGCGGGCTTAGTATTTGGTGGTCGCTACTGGGCTTGAACCAGTGACCCTCGCCTTGTAAGGGCGATGCTCTCCCAACTGAGCTAAGCGACCAAATTTTTATGACTGACTTTTACCAGTCTAGGCTTGGAGATTAAAAGGAGGACGATTTCGCCTTCGCAGTGCCTAACACCAAACCAGAATATGGTGGTTGCTACTGGGCTTGAACCAGTGACCCTCGCCTTGTAAGGGCGATGCTCTCCCAACTGAGCTAAGCAACCTAATTGTAAATTGGTGGTCGCTACTGGGCTTGAACCAGTGACCCTCGCCTTGTAAGGGCGATGCTCTCCCAACTGAGCTAAGCGACCAACTTGTGGAGGCGTATTATAGGGAGCTTCGCAGAGGTGTCAACGCAAATTTTAAGGAAACTGACTGCTTGCACAAATTCTCAGCAAAATGACGGTTTGACGAGCTGCTTGGTCTTGAAAATACGCAAACTCTGATGTTTTAGCTGCTTGCAGTTATCTAGCGAATTTTGACGGGTGTGGTAAAATCCGCGCAATTCAATTGGTCAATTACTTTAACTAGAGAATCAACATGACAGTTCGTACTCGTGTCGCACCTTCACCTACTGGTGACCCCCATGTAGGTACTGCCTACATTGCACTTTTTAACTACTGTTTTGCTAAGCAACATGGTGGTGAGTTTATTTTGCGTATCGAAGATACCGACCAAGCACGTAGTTCTCGGGAATCAGAGCAAGCGATTTACGATAGCCTAAAATGGATAGGTTTAACTTGGGATGAGGGGCCGGATTGCGGCGGTGAGTATGGCCCTTATCGTCAAAGTGAGCGCAGTGATATTTATAAGAAGTATGCTCAACAACTAATAGACGAAGGTAAAGCTTTTTACTGTTTTGCAACAGCAGAAGAGCTAGACGAGATGCGTAAGCAGCAAATGGCCGAAGGTTTTCAGCCTAAATATGATGGCCGAGGCTTAACACTTAGCGAAGAGGAAATTAAAGCTAACTTAGCGGCCAACAAGCCTTATGTGGTTCGCATGAAAATTCCTGAAAGCGGTAGTTTTAGGTTTAATGATTACTTGCGCGGTGAAGTTGAAATCCCATGGGAGCAAGTAGACATGCAGGTGCTGCTTAAAGCCGATGGTCTGCCTACTTATTTCTTAGCGAATGTAGTGGATGACCACTTGATGGGCATTTCTCACGTATTTCGCGGTGAAGAGTGGCTAAACTCTGCGCCAAAACTATTGAAGCTTTACCAAGATTTAGGTTGGGAATCACCTGTACTAGGACACATGCCTCTATTACGTAACCCAGACAAAAGTAAACTGAGCAAGCGTAAAAACCCAACCAGTATTAATTACTACCGCAAAATGGGCTTTTTACCCGAAGCGATGCTCAACTATTTAGGACGGATGGGCTGGTCGATGCCGGACGAGCGAGAAAAGTTCACCCTTGCGGAAATGGTTGAGCATTTTGACATGAAACGGGTATCCCTGGGTGGGCCGGTGTTTGACGTAGATAAGTTAAAATGGTTAAACGGCTTGTGGATCCGCGAAGAACTTAGCGACGAGCAATTAGCCCAACGGTTGGTTGAGTGGGCATATAACCAGCAAACCTTAATGAGCATTTTGCCGCAAGCTAAGGCGCGTTTAGAGGTGATGAGTGATTTGGCTCCTTTGGCTGGCCACTTTGTGTCAGGCATGCCGGAATATGACTCAGAGCTATTAACCGCAGGTAAGTTAGAGCTTGAGCAGGTTCGCACCTTATTACAATTATTTATCTGGCAATTGGAAGAGCAGCGTCAGTGGGATAAAGATGTAGTGTTTGCTGTTGCTAAGCAGCTCGCTAGCCATTTAGACGTAAAAATTCGAGACTTCTTAGAGCCCATCTTTGTTGCTATTACCGGTAAAACTAGCTCCATATCGGTGGTAGATGCAATGGCTATTTTGGGCTCCGATATGAGTCGTGCTCGCTTGCGTTTCGCGCTTAATCAAATTGGTGTTAGTAAGAAGCAAGCTAAATCATTAGATAAAGCCTACCGCGCTTATAAAGCGACTTGGTAAGTTCAAAACATGCAAAAAAGCCAACTCTTTGAGTTGGCTTTTTTATTAATTCTGAAAATCTATACTAACAGCATGCTACCGCAAGCCGCGGTCAAAAAGCCGAGTGCTAGTAAGAACTGTAATTGTAGTTTAATACCCATCTGCTTCCCTATCTGTATTTGATGTTGTCCTATCTTGCCCGAAGCGCCTAAGCCATTACTATGAATTGGCTCACAGAACTTTTTTTAAGCAAGTTTTTAATGATGAAAGTTCTTGATAGATCGCATTTATTTAGTGTTTGATGGTGAGTAAAAGAGCATAGTTGAACAAATAAATGTGAGCTTTATATCATTCGCCTGTTTCCCTGAGAAAGGACAAGGCAATGTTATTTATGTAACTAATGGTTTAATTCAATATTTTTTAATGCCTAGTCGCTGTAGCTTAAGGAGGAGGTACAATGTCTATCAATAGTCTGTTGAATCAACAGTCTGGTCAATTAATTATCAGTGTGACAGGGCGCTTTGACTATTCAATGCATCGTGACTTTAGGGCTTGTTATGAACACCTCGCCATTGATGGTTTGCAACTGGTGTTAGACCTCAGCGAAGCCGAATATATGGACAGTTCGGCCTTAGGCATGATGCTGTTGTTAAAAGAGCACGCTGAAAAGTGTCAAGCGCTTGCTCTAACAGTGAGAAAACCCTCTCCAGCGGTTTTAAAGATTCTGGAGATCGCTAATTTTGATAAATTATTAAAAATTGAAAATTAGTGAAAGACCAAGACGCTGCTCAATTTTTAAGTCATGCGGTTATAGAGAATGCCCTCGTTGCCGACAATGTATTAATGCATCGTTTGTTATTGGGCGAAGTACTTAGCGAACTGGGCTATCAAGTATTTAGTGCTGCGTACGGGCAACAGCCGCTAACTTTATTCAAACAGCACTCCATCGATATTATTTTCTAGATGTTCACATGCCAGTGATGAACGGCTACCAAGTCGCTGAGCAAGCTAAACAAAGTCACTATTTGGCTGCAGGCTTATATAGTGTGTCGTTTTTAGCCAAAATTGCCGTAGTGCAATGGCGGTATATCGCTGTCGAGTAAATTGATTTTCTCTAAAAAGTGATGAATTGTTGGCTAATTGAGCAAGTGAACCGTTTCTTTATAAAAACGGTTGACAGTCATGCCATGGCTGCTTAGAATCCTGCTCGTTTTCGAGATTTAACGCTCGATAATAGTGTGAATTGGGGCTATAGCTCAGCTGGGAGAGCGCTTGCATGGCATGCAAGAGGTCCGCGGTTCGATCCCGCGTAGCTCCACCAATCACACCCTACCGTTTATCGGGGCTATAGCTCAGCTGGGAGAGCGCTTGCATGGCATGCAAGAGGTCCGCGGTTCGATCCCGCGTAGCTCCACCAATTCCTTACTTAGATAAATTTATCAAGTCTGCTTGAGCTTCTTGTTGTTCGTTTACTTCTTTGTTTGACGGTTTTCGCTTTATTTACATCTTTTATATTATTTTAATTGTTAGTAATAGCTTGACTTATATAGCAAATTAATCGCGACTAGTGGAATAATACCGAGATTTTTAGCCATACTAAGAAGTATAGTCGGGTAAACTTGCAGCAAAATGAATAAAAGCATCTTTGGTACCCAACAGTGGTTGGTGAAAATCAGTAAACATGAATTACCGGCTTTAGCTGCGACGGTTCGTTTGTTGGAAAAAATCGCACAAGATGAAACCTCTTCCTTAGCCATTTTAGGTCAGTCAGTATTGCACGATCATGGCCTCACTTCTCGAATTTTAAGGGTGGTTAACAGCGTTAACTATAATCGCAGCAATAACCAAATTACTACGGTTAGCCGAGCTGCCGTTATTTTAGGCTACGATCAACTTAAGCGAATTTGCATCACGGCTAGGATGATCGATAGTTTATTGAGTAATAAAAATATAAGTGAAGCTGTTTATCAACGAATATTGATGTTGATGGCGCGCTCCTTTCATGCCGCTCGGCTAGCTAAGATGATGCTTAAAGATTATGCCGCAGACACTCAAGAAGAGGTGTATATAGCCGCTTTGTTGCATAATTTGGGGGAAGTCGCATTTTGGACCATGGGTGGAAAGGTTACTGAGCAATTAGATGAGTTGCTCAAACAGTCTTCAGAGCCCGATGGTGATGTGGTTTATGAGTTATTAGGTACTCGCTTTGAGCCGTTAAGTGTTGCTTTGGCCAGCAATTGGAACATGGGATCGATGTTGGTGAAGTCTTTGGGTGAGCCAAATACTCGGACTCCTGAGCTACGAAGTATTCACCTTGCGCATAAATTTAGTCAGGCCATGGTTGAGGAAGATGACGCCACACGGGAAAAGAGCTTAAAAGGTATAGCCGAACAAATGAAGATGCCACTGCCAGAGGCTCAGCGCATGGTAATAAAATGCACTGATGAAACTTTGCAACTGGCCCGTTATTACGGGGCCGGAGTATTGGAGCCTTACCTTGATCATGGCAGTAAGAAGGCAAACGATGCCCTAGAGGCAGAGCAAGAGCTTAGCCAAAGTAAACAGAGCTTGCAGTTGCAGCTACTGCGAGAGCTTACGCTAGTGGCCACAGAGACACCGGATCTTAATTTGGTTATTCACACCGCAATGGAAGGTATACAACGTGGCATTGGCTTAGAACGGGTGATGATATTAATGGTTAATTCTAGCTATGACTATCTGCTACCTCGATTTGTTACCAGCGCTAGTCCAGAGCAAGATAAACAGGATTTTAAATTAAGTTTGGTGGGTGCTGAGACGATTTTTAGCACCGCCTATAAAGAGCGTAAGTCTATTTGGTACAAGGGGCCACACCACCAGCGCTGGACTTCACTAATCACCAATCAAATTCGTCGTATAAGTAAAAACCAAGCGTTTTTCTTGGCACCGTTAGTGATAGAAGGTCGTTGTATTGCGTTGATTTATGCCGATAGTATGGAGAATCAGGAAACATTAACCCAAGATGACTTTGATATGTTTACTCACTTTGCTCAGCAAACTGATTTATGTTTGTCGGTGGTATTACGGCTTAATCGTTAATCAAGTGAGGGCAGGCTTGATGAGAAAACAGGGAGGCTTGCTCCCTGAGTATGTGTTACAACACCATAGAAAGGAATTGCTTTAACCTTAGATGGCTAGGCTTATCAAAGAACTCATCAGGTGAGGCTTCTACTAATAGTTCCCCATCCTCCATAAACAGCACTCGGTCGGCTACTTCGCGGGCAAAGCCCATTTCATGAGTAACCACCACCATGGTCATGCCATCTTTAGCTAGGCCTTTCATGACATCTAATACTTCACCCACCATTTCGGGATCTAGAGCCGATGTAGGCTCATCAAATAGCATGATGTTAGGCTGCATCGCCAGTGCCCGGGCAATGGCCACCCGTTGTTGCTGACCACCAGACAAGTGCGAGGGGTAGTTGCTCATTCTGTCGGCTAAACCCACCTTAAGCAATAAAGCTTTGGCTTCATCCTCAGCTTGTTGCCTGTTGCGCTTAGCCACCTTTAATGGAGCTAGCATGACGTTGCCTAGTGCCGTTTTATGCGGGAACAAGTTAAAGTTTTGGAATACCATGCCCACTTCTTCGCGTAGGGTATTGATATTGGTGTCTTTGGCATACATGTCTGTACCATCGATGTGGATCGAACCGCTACTGATGGTTTCTAGTTGATTTAGGGTACGCAAAAAAGTGGATTTACCCGAACCTGAAGGGCCAACAATTACCACGACTTCTCCGCGAGAAACGGTGGCTGAGACGTCTTTTAGCGCATGACAGCCATTGGGGTAAATCTTGTTAATATCTTTTGCAACGATCATGTCGTTGCCTTGGTAATTTTTAGTCACTGGCGGCTAACCTCTTTTCTAAGCGTTGAATGGCCCAAGATAGGCTGCTAGTTAGTACGAGATACAGCAAAGCCACAGTAAACCATACTTCGAAGGGGGCAAAGCTACCACTAACCACTTCTCGGCCCGCTTTGGTTAAGTCGGTAATAGAGATAACCGAGACCAAAGATGAGTCTTTAATTAAGTTAATAAACTGGCCAGCCATCGGCGGCAAGGTGCGCTTAAAGGCCTGTGGCAAGATGACATTAATCATCGCTTGCGGGTAATTCATGCCCAGTGAGCGAGCAGCTTCCATTTGTCCTTTCGGAATAGACTGAATGCCTGAGCGAATAATTTCGGCGACGTAAGCTGCGGTAAAGACCGATAAGGCTATCACCCCAGCAGTAAAGCGCTCTATATCGAACACTGTACCAATAAAGAAGTAAACAATAAAAATTTGCACCAGCAGTGGGGTACCGCGAATGATTTCAATATAGGTTATCGCCAGCTTATGCAGAGTTTGGTTATTGGCTATGCGCATTAAGCCAATGATTAAGCCGAGTATGATGGCGAAGAATAGCGAGAAAATGGAGATTTTAATGGTGACAATCAAACCTTCGGTAAGAGGGCCAATGCGCCACTCTTCTGAAGAGGCTAACTGGTCGCCTTCAAAAATTAAGTCACCCTCATAGACGCTAATGTTTTCATATTTGCTTAACTCGACTAAAACATCGCCGCCATCTGAAACCAGCGTTAGCTGGCCTGCTGCATTGCTAATGATACTGCCATCTTGTGGGGCGGTGACGCTGGAGGCTTCGTTATTGACGATATAAGGAACCACACGTTGCCAATTCCAGTTGTAGTCAATTTTCTCACCGGATAGATAAATAAGGCCACACAGGCTAAGTAAAATGGCGACAAAAACACCATTCCACAATAATTTGCTTGCTTGAGTTTGCATCTGAAGCTCTTTTTTAATTTAGGTTTTACTTTATTACTCGTTCACTCAGTGATAAAGCAAAGTGGCTGCGAGGCAGCCACTTGAGTCTTACTATTGAACTTGTTTTAACCAAGCGTCATCTTTAAACCACTTGTTGTAAATACGTTCGTAGGTGCCATCACCTTTAATTTGGCGTAGGTAACCATTCAAGAAGTTCAAGAAATCAGGGTCGCCTTGACGAACCGCCCATCCAAGAGGTTCGAAGGTAAAAGGTTGATCTAAGTGAACTAATTGACCTTGGTGCTCAGCTGCGTAGATAGCGTTGAACGGTAGGTCGTAGATGAAAGCATCGGCTTTGCCGTTAGTCACTTCAAGAACCGCTTCTGATTGGGTTTCAAATAGGTTTACTTTAGCTTTAGGTAGGTAACGTTTAACGGCTCCTTCACCGGTGGTACCTAATTTAGTCACTACTGTGAACTCTTCGCTGTTTAAGTCGCGGTAAGAGCTGACTTTACCTTCTAGTTTAGGGCTAAGTAGAATAGATTGGCCAATGACTACGTAAGGGTCAGCAAAGTTAACTTGCATATTACGTTGTGGGGTAATGGTCATGCCGCCCATGATTAAGTGACATTTACCGGTAAGTAGAGTAGGAATAATGCCGTCCCAAGCGGTGTTAACCGGAACATATTTTACGCCCATAGCACGCGCCATCTGTTTGCCTAAATCAACGTCAAAACCAATAAATTGGCCATTTTTGGCTTTCATTTCGAAGGGCATGTAACCGGCATCAAAACAGGTGCGTAACTCACCTGATTCGGTAATTTCTTGGAGTAAAGTTTGTTGGGCGAATGCTGCACTCGAGAAGAGTGCGACTGCGGCGAGCGCAGATTGAATGACACGTTTCATAATAGTCCTTGTTGTGTTTGTTGTTACTTATAATATTTGAGGTCATATTCTGCACAATCCTCGCAGAATAGCTTTAATCCTCAGTGTTTCAGGCAAGTTATAGCAGAATCGACTAAGGAAAAATAGCGGTGTTTTATTGCAATGCTGGCGGAATGCTAATTATTTTAGCTCTCAGATATAGCCGCATGGACGTCTAATTCCCCGTTATACAAGGATTTTGTTAGTTGTTACGCTTGAGCATAAAAACAATCACTAATAATATTATTTATGGGTATTAAAGGTCAGTTTGGTTTTTTTAGCGTCTTTTTAGAAGTAGTCTTTAAGACTTTGACTGCTAGCGATTTTTCACTCAAGCCTTTACTGAGCTTGCACTTTATTGTGCCAAGATCCATGCTGTGGGGAGCAAGGATAGCTAGGAAATCACAATGGCGGATAGTTTTTTACTGTTTGAAGCGAATGACAGTGAATTGGTGAGTAGCAAAATTGTACCGTTGTTTGAGCAAGTGGTATTACCCAAAGCATGGCTGGCAGAGCAGCCTCCGTTGTTAGATGTGGGGAGTTTAGTTTATTGTTATTTGACTGACTCGGCCTTAGTGAGAGTACTGGATTTGGCGATACAGCAACAATGGTCGGTGGCGATATTGCCTCACCCACAAGCTAGCCACGCGGGGCGCGGTTTTAGTCTGCTTAACAGCGTTGAGGCAGCAATCCAAGACTATCAACAAGCCAATCCAGTAATGGTAGATTTATTACGCTGTAATCAGCAGTTAGTTCTGAATCACTTGGTGGTGGGACATAGTTTCAATTTGCGCCCGGGTGGACATAATGCGCCTTGGCGGCAACGGCTAAAGCAAACTTGGCTCAATATCGGCAAAATTGGCCACATTAAGCCCATCAAGTTGTCGCTGAAAACTGCAGGTGAAAGCTGTTTTTCTACTGCGGTGGTGGGCGTTGTCGTGATTGAGCATGCTCATGGCTCGATGTTGTCTAAACGGATCTTACCGGATACTCACTGTAACGATGGCATGCTGGAAAGTATGCTAATTGCGCCTAGAAGTATTATGGACATTTGCCGCTTCTTATTTTTAGCCATGTTTGGGCGAGTGGTAAGAAAACCATCATTTCTCGGTTTGATTAAGTCGAAGTCTTTGTTACTTGAAGCAGAGCGCCCATTTGTCTATTGGTTAGATGGGGTAGAGCAGCAAGCTCAACACCTAGAGTTGCTTTGTGAGCATAGGCAGTTACAGTTGTTACCGAGTAAAGCTATGACTTTAAAAGACGATGTAGTAGCTCTAAAAGAAAGTCACAAAATGGCTAATTTGCCGGTGGGAGAAGCGGTAAAAGGCTTGGCTGAAAAACCTTTACCGTGGATAGCTCATGCTGCAACGGAAGAGTTTAAAGAGCTATATCAACTATTACGAGATAACGCTCGTGTTACTCCAGCCTTCATTACCTTGATGATCTTATCCACCTTGTTAGCCACGGTTGGGCTTTATGCCAGTTCGGCACCGGTGATTATTGGAGCAATGATATTGGCCCCATTAATGGCACCGATTATCTCTTTAGCGATGGCACTTACTCGGCAAGATCCCAGTTTAACCATAGCTAGTAGTTTTACTTTATTAGTTGGGCTTTGTGTTGCATTGGGCTTTGCTGCTGGTGCCAGTTTTATTATTCCTATGGAGTTAATTACCCCGGAAATTGCCGCAAGAATGAGCCCCAATTTGTTGGATTTGGCGGTAGCGATTATCTCGGGGATTGCCGGGGCCTATGCTCATGCCCGCGTTGATGCAGCCAAAAGTTTGGCGGGAGTGGCCATTGCCGTGGCCCTAGTGCCGCCCATCGCGGTGACAGGAATTGGTTTAGGTTGGCTTGATGCTAATGTGGCTTGGGGCGCCTTTCTGTTGTTTCTCACTAACCTCGTTGGCATTGTTTTCTCTGCCGCTGTGTGTTTTTTGGCCTTGGGTTTTGCACCCTTTACTCGGGCTAAAAAAGGTTTGGCGATGGCGCTTGTAGCGGTGGCCTTGGTGAGCGTGCCTTTAGTGTTTAGTTTTAGCCGTTTAGCCGAGGAAGCTAAAATAGTTCAAGGCTTGCAGGGGCAAACCTTCGATCAAGTTTTACTGAGAACAGTGCAGGCGCGCGGCGTTGATCCCTTAGTTTTACGGGTGCAATTAGTGAGCGAGAATGCGCTGACTAACCGGCAGTTAGATAGGCTTAAGCAACGCATAGAACATCAGCTTGGGCAATCAGTGACTTTAGAAGCATCAATCATTATTCGCCGCTAAGGCATGCTTGAATACAATGAGTGAATTATTCAAGCTGCGCTACTTTCACTTTGTTAGTGGCTAAGTTTAATATAATGCACATGATTATCCGCATTAAAAACTTTAAGGAACAATGGTTTTGGTTGAAGATTTTTCTACGATTTGGCAACGCGCGGCGGAACGTAAGGGCGGCGATGCTGCATTACAGCAGCTATTAACTCCTCCGTTAAGTACAGAGTATTTGGCCGCAGTATCAGATGACCGTTGGTTATCGGTATTGACTAAAGTTATTTTCCAATCGGGTTTTGTGTGGCGAGTTGTCGAAAATAAGTGGCCTGATTTTGAGCGAGCTTTTTTTGACTTTGTTCCAGAAAAAATGGTGTTGTTAGATGATAGCCACATCGAACGTTTGTGTGACGATCCCAGTATTATTCGCAATCGGCAGAAAATTATCACCGTACCCACTAATGCTCAGATGATTTTAGATGTGGCGGCAGAACACGGCAGTTTTGCTCAGTTTATTGCGACTTGGCCGAGTGACGATATTGTTGGTCTTTGGCGTTATTTAAAACAACATGGTGCGCGTTTGGGGGGCAATTCGGCTGGATACGCCTTACGCAGAATGGGTAAAGACACCTTTATTTTATCTAATGATGTCGTGGCTTATTTAGTTAGTCGTGGGGTTGTCAATAAGGCCCCTAGTAGCATTAAAGGGTTAAATGCGGTGCAACAGGTGTTTAATCGGTGGCAGTTGCAGAGCGGTTTACCATTGGCGGTACTCAGTCAAACCTTGGCCTATTCAGTGGGTGAAAATTATCTGTAATCCATTTTATGGGCAGCGCTTAGCTGCGTAGCAGTATTTCTTTTAGTGCGTGTTTTAGTTCGGTATAGCGGAAGTTAAAACCATCGTTGAGTAAGCGAGTTGGCAACACTTTTTGCCCGCCAGTAATAAGGCTGGCCATTTCGCCTAAAGCGCCATTTAGCAGCCAAGTAGGGGTTCGCAGAATACAGGGGCGTTTAAGCTGGTGGGCAAGGGCCTGACTAAACTCGAGATTGCTTACTGGCTGTGGAGCGGTTAGGTTATAAACACCCTGACAGTGCTTGTTGTTTAACAGGTAGATGATGGCGTCAACCATGTCGCTAATATGGATCCAAGACATTTGCTGCTGCCCATCTCCTATGGGACCTCCTAAGCCCAAACGAAAAGCCGGCAACATTTTGGCTAGCGCTCCACCTTCAATTCCAATAACAATACCCGTTCGCAACAAACAAACGCGAGTTTGTTCAGAAGCCGCTTGCAGGGCCAGTTGTTCCCATTTTTGGCAAACCTGATGAGGAAAAGATTGGTCTGTGACTTGATGGGATTCGTCCAGCTCTTGTTGACCTTGTTCTCCGTAATAACCAATGGCACTGCCACTAATAAAGGTTTCTGGCGCTTGCTCACTTTGGGCAAATAATGTGCTTAGTCGGGTAGTTAGTTGCCAGCGACTTTCACATATTTTCTGTTTTTGTTGTTTGCTCCAGCGTTTATTGGCAATCGGTTCTCCGGCTAAATTTATCACTGCATCGTAATCGTTTAGGTCATTGATTTCGTTTAAAGAGGGAATAGCCAGAAGATTGTGCCCCAATTTTTGATAAGCTTTTATTGGAGTACGTGATAATACGGTGAGCTGATGATTAAACTGAAGATGTTTAACTAAACGGCTGCCAATAAAGCCTGTGCCACCAGTGAGCAAAATTTTCATAATGGTAAGCCGTCCTTCTTAAGGGCGTGTTGTTACTCTTTGATTTACATAACAATAGCAGAGATTTTAAGGATGGAAAGCAAGATGAAGACAGTTTTAATTACTGGAATTGGTAGGCGTTTGGGTTTTTTTCTTGCACATCAATTTGTTGGACTCGGTTATCAGGTTATTGGTCAGTATCGTAGCGAGCGTGAAGAGTTAGCACAGTTAACCGGTTTAGGGGTCAAATTGATTCAAGCTGACTTTTGTCAGCGCCAGCAGCTTACGGATTTTTGCCAACAGTTACAGCAGTTTGACCGCATAGATGTATTGCTACATAACGCTTCGATGTTCATTGCAGATAAGGCGGAGCATAGTGTGTTGCAACAAATTGAGCTGTTTGATGCCATGTATAGGGTGCACATGTTAGCGCCGAAGCTGATTAACGAGTCCTTATATCCAGCGCTAAAGCGTACTCAGGGTTGCGTTGTGATGATGACCGATATTTACACAGAGCAGCCGCATGCTCAGTTTCGCTCTTATTGTGCTTCAAAAGCGGGCTTAGCCAACATGCTACAATCTTATGCAACGTATTGGGCACCGGAGGTGCGAGTTAATGGTATTGCGCCTGGTCCAATGCTGTTTTTAGACGAGCACGATCAGCAACACCGCGAGAAGGTATTGGCCCAAACTCCATTAGCTAAAGAAGGAGGTTTAGAGCCGGTATGGCAAGCTATTAGTTTGTTGGTGAACAATGACTACTTAACCGGTTGCTCGATTAAAGTGGACGGTGGTCGCTCGCTTGCCCAGTGGTAACAAGCGCTGCTCGGCCAGTTGGATATCCAGCTCTAAGGCGTTTTCAATGATTGCGGCCTCAGGGTTAAACAATTGTTGATGTAAGCGGGTTAAAAAAGGCTCTGTTGGGGCGCGGCTTAAAGCTTCTAGGTTGGTGGCGTAATAAACTAAATCAATATCTAGGCAACGGTCTTTGGCGCTGGATTGAGGATCATGCCGATTACGGCCGTGACGAGCTTCTAGCTGATTGAATAAGCGTTTGAGTTGTGAAGCGCTGTGTTGGCTTTCAAACCAAGCTAAGCCATTAACAAAATAATTGCTAGTGACCATGCCCATGGGCTCGGTTTGAATGAATGAGCTAAAAGTGATAACCGGTATGCGCTCACAAAGCTGACGAATACATAACGGTACATGTTGTAGCGGCTCGATATTACTGCCTAGGCTGCATAAGTAGAGCATGATAGTTCTCCTGAGCACTTTAGTCACATTTAGCCTTTTCGTTAGCTCGGATGCAAGCTAAACTGCTGAGCACAATCAGTTATTTTTGAGGAACAAGCGGTGAATCAACCTACCTCTATTCGTCATGGATTGGTCACTGCCGCCGCCCTGGTGGTGTTACTAGCAGGGCTAAAAGCTGCTACTCCAATCCTCATACCATTTTTAATGTCGATGTTTATTGCTATTATCGCCAGTCCCGTAGTTAATTTTCTGTCACGTTTTCGTATACCTCGCATTGTTTCGGTGTTTGTGGTGTTACTGATAATAATATGCGTAGTGTTGTTGTTGGCTGGCGTGGTGGGGAGTTCAATAAGCGATTTTCGCTCTTCTATCCCCGGTTACCGAGAACAATTGCTGGTGCATTTAGCCGGCTTAGTTGATTTTGCGGCACGTTTCGATATTGACCTATCGGTGCGTGTGGTCACCGATTATTTTGACCCAGGTATTATCCTAGGCTTATTTGCCAATACACTTACCGGCTTAAGTGGTGCAGCAGCGAATATTTTCATTATTTTGTTAGTGGCTATATTTATGTTGCTGGAAGCAGACACTATGCCGCAACGGCTGCACGATGCGATTCATAATCCCGATGTGCGGATGTCGCAAGTAAGTAAGTTTCTAAAGGCGGTTAATAGCTATATTGCGGTGAAAACCTTAGTGAGCTTATTTACGGCTATTCCCATTACCATTGTTTTAAGTTTACTGGATTTAGACTATGCGATTTTATGGGGGATCTTAGCCTTTTTACTTAACTATATTCCCAATGTCGGCTCGCTTATTGCTGCGGTACCGCCAGTGCTACTGGCTTTGTTGCAGTTGGGGCCTAGTCAGTCACTTGCTGTAGCGGGTTTATATGTGGCTGTAAATTTAGTGATGGGGAATATCGTTGAACCACGAATAATGGGCAGAGGTTTAGGGCTTTCTTCTTTAGTGGTGGTGTTATCATTGATTTTCTGGGGGTGGTTATTTGGCAGCGTAGGTATGTTGCTGTCAGTCCCGCTTACGATGATTATTAAAATTGGCTTGGAATCCAGTAATAGCGGACATTGGTTTTCGCGAATTCTAAGCCACCCAGATGACTTAAAAAAAGAGAGAACCTAAACAGATGAGCTTTGAATTTCCTTCGCTTGACCATCAAGCGCAAAGGGTATTACATGGCCGTGGTGGCTGTGTCGCGGGTGCTGAGGCCTTCAATATAGAGTGGTTACCACCGGTGATGCTAATTGTGGCTTATGCTCCTTTAAGTGAGAACTTACTCGCAGAGGTGTTACAGGATTTAATTCAGCAACCCCTAGTTAAAGGGGTATTTTTACAGCAGCGTGATCAAGCTATGGCGCCAGTGACTCACTTATGGGGACAACATCATACGCCAAATGAAGTGACGGAGCTGGGCTTACGCTATAAGGTTGATATTGGTAAACACCAGAATTTTGGCTTGTTTCTCGATATGGCCAAGGGGCGTGAGTGGGTAAAGGCACATGCTCAAGACCAAAACGTGCTGAATTTGTTTTCCTATACCTGTGGTTTCGCGGTAGCTGCCGTTGCTGGTGGTGCGCAGGCGGTAGTGAATATAGATATGAGTAAGGCCGCCTTAAGTGTTGGTCGCGATAATTTACGTTTAAATAATTTGGACGATAAAAAGGCGCGCTTTTTGGGTCATGACTTGTTTAAGTCTTGGGGTAAATTACGCAAACACGGCCCCTATGATTTAGTTATTGCCGATCCTCCGTCTATGCAAAAGGGCAGTTTTTTAGTGGAAAAAGACTATCCACGTATTATTCGCCAGCTGCCTAGTTTGCTTAAGTCTGAAGGTATTGCCATGCTGTGCCTTAATGCGCCTTGGTTAAATAGGCAGTTTTTAATAGATTCAGTAGCCAGCGAAGCGCCTCAGTTGAGCTTGGTCGCTAGTTTGTCCCCTCCGGAAACGATTCAGGAGCCCACTCCTGATGACGGTCTAAAAATTCTCATTTTTCAAAACAACGCCGCCGAATAAACATTTTTATCACAATTTATAGGCTTTGTTCGGTCAGCGAACAAAGTCTTTATCTGGTTCTGCTAAGCTTGTATTAGTCCTTTAGAAAAAGCGAATATAAGGAACAAGCATGGGCTTTCGTTTTTCTCATTTTGCTTCCTCTTTATTGAAAAGCTTGCGTGATATTTCTCCCATTATCATCGTTATTATGTTTTTTCAAGGTGTTGTCTTAGACAGTAGCTTGCCTAATCTGTGGGACATTTTGTTGGGCACATTATTAGTAGTGTTGGGCTTAAGTTTATTTGTGATGGGCTTGGATCTTGGCTTGTTTCCCATCGGTGAGAGCCTTGCTCATGCCTTTGCCAACAAAGGGAGCTTAATCGCCCTGTTAGCCTTTGCCTTTTGTTTGGGCTTTGGCACTACTATTGCTGAACCTGCTTTAGTAGCGGTGGCCAAAGAAGCCGCCGAGGTGGCCGCCCAAGCTCAGCATATTAGTCCCAGTGAGCACAGCATGCAGGAGTATGCCGCAGGCTTGCGTTTAAGTGTTGCGGTAGCAGTAGGCTTTGCCATTGTGATTGGTGTGCTGAGAATCATTAAAGGCTGGCCTCTATATTTAATCATTATAGCCGGCTACTTATTGATTGTGCTGTTTACCCCGTTTGCTCCGCAGGAGATTATTGGCATAGCTTACGATTCTGGCGGGGTCACCACCTCTACGATTACCGTGCCTTTAGTGACGGCTCTTGGTGTGGGCTTAGCGTCATCGATCAATGGTCGTAACCCGCTGCTTGATGGTTTTGGTTTGATTGCACTAGCCTCACTGAGTCCGATCATGTTTGTGATGCTCTATGGGATGGTGTACTGATGCTGGCATGGGTTGAGTTTCTCGAAGTCTTGTTTAGTACACTCGGTGATATTTTACCAATAGTGATAACTATTTTGGTATTTCAGTATCTGCTATTACGCCAGCCATTGCGCAACCCTAGGCAATTATTGCTAGGCACGTTGTTGGTTTTGCTTGGCATGGTGTTGTTCTTGCTTGGCCTTGAACTGGCGCTATTTCCTTTAGGGGAAGCCATGGCCAAGCAGTTAACTAGCGCTAGTTTTTTAGGGATTGAGTCCGGTACCGAGTATTTGGTATCAGAGCACTGGACGGCTTACGCCTGGATTTATTGCTTCTCAGCTGCCATAGGTTTTTGTACTACCATTGCTGAACCTTCGTTATTAGCGGTGGCGATTAAAGCCAACAACGTATCAGGTGGCGCGGTATCAGTTGGTGGTTTACGCATTTCCGTTGCATTTGGGGTGGCCTTCGGACTAGCTTTAGGCAGTTATCGTATTGTGGTAGGTGATCCACTGCATTACTACATTATTGCAGGGTATGTGCTGGTGGTTATACAGACTTTATTTACCCCTAAATCCATTGTTGCACTCGCCTATGATAGTGGTGGAGTTACCACTTCTACGGTAACCGTGCCTTTGGTGACAGCCTTAGGCCTAGGTTTAGCGGAATCAGTACCGGGGCGGAGTCCGCTGATAGACGGCTTCGGCTTAATTGCCTTCGCTAGTCTGTTCCCCATTATTGCAGTACAGGCTTACGCACAAGTGACTCATTTTTTAGCAAAATCGGCTTTGTCAGGAGATGACGATGAAATTTAAACTAATACTCGCCTTCGTTGATGATCAAAAAACCAGTTTAGTGTTGGACTCTGCTCGTGCTGCTGGAGCAACCGGCGCCACCGTAATCAATAATGCACGTGGTGAAGGTGTGCATCGTAAAAAAACGTTTTTTGGGCTGAACTTAGAAGCTCAGCGTGACGTACTGTTGTTTGTAGTAGAGAGTCACTTGGCTAAACCTATTCTCAATACTATTAGTGCAGTAGCGGAATTTGATCAAGCAGAAGGGCAGGGGATAGCGGTGTTGTTAGACGTTGAAGATGCGGTAGGAGTCGCTCATCAAATACAGGCTTTAACCCATAAAATCCCATCCGATGAGTAAATACAGAGTAGGTGTGAATAAATCAAAATTGTCAACGTAAAAAAAGTGAAGTTCTGTGCATAACTTATAATATATTATGTTTTTATCCACATTTTCTGTGGATTAAAGTGTGAACGGAGCGGCTGTTTATTTCTATCTTTATGTTTTTAAATTAGTTTTTCTATTGGGTGAAAAAGAAGCGATAACAGTAAGAGCGAGACTTGATGGCAAAGAGTGCACTTAACTAGTGTTAGCCAGTTGCTGAATTTGGGAGGATGTTTATCAAAAAAACCGATCAGATGACCGGTTTTTTTGTTTAGTAATTAAGCCTTAGTTTGTTCGGCTTGAATTGCCGTTAGTGCGATGGTGTAAACAATGTCATCCACTAAGGCACCACGCGACAAGTCATTCACTGGCTTGGCCATGCCTTGCAGCATTGGACCAATACTGATTAAGTCTGCACTTCGTTGTACAGCCTTGTAGGTGGTGTTGCCAGTATTCAAGTCAGGGAAAATAAATACCGTGGCTTTACCGGCTACCGGACTGTTAGGCGCTTTGCTTTTGGCTACGTTTTCCATAATCGCAGCGTCGTATTGCAGTGGACCGTCGATAATCAGTTCTGGACGACGTTCTTTAGCAATCTTTGTGGCTTCACGAACTTTTTCCACATCAGAACCTGAACCTGAGCTGCCGGTTGAGTAACTGATCATGGCAACGCGAGGCTCAATACCAAACGCTTCTGCAGACTCTGCGGATTGAATGGCAATATCGGCCAATTGCTCGGCAGTCGGGTCGGGGTTAATTGCACAGTCCCCATAAACCAAAACTTGGTCTGGCAACAACATGAAGAAAATAGAGCTTACTAGATTATAACCTGGTGCGGTTTTAATCAGTTGCAGTGGCGGGCGAATAGTGTTCGCTGTGGTGTTTACCGCCCCAGAAACTAAGCCGTCGACTTCACCATTGGCTAGCATCATTGTGCCTAGTACCACATTGTCTTCTAGCTGCTCTGCTGCAACCACTTCAGTTAGACCTTTGCCTTTACGTAGCTCCACCATAGGCGCTACATACTTAGGGCGGATATCAAGAGGATCAACGATTTCGACATTTTCACCCAATACCACGCCTTGTTGACTAGCGGTGCGCTGAATAATATCTGGGTTACCTAATAACACAGGGCGAGCTATGCCCCGTTGAGAACAAATTGCTGCAGCAGCAATAGTGCGAGGCTCTTCACCTTCGGGCAATACAATGCGTTTATTTGCACTGCGGGCCATTTCGGTTAGCTGGTAACGGAAGGCTGGCGGAGATAGGCGGCGAGCACGAGCAGAGATAGCGGTTAGCGATTCAATCCAATGTTTGTCAATGTGTCCCGCTACATAATCTTGTACTAAATCAATACGTTTTGAGTCATCCACTGGAATTTCAGCATTGAAGGTCTGCAGTGCTAAAGAAGTTTGCCAAGTATTAGAATTGATTAACATCACTGGCAAGCCTGTAGCAAAGGCACGCTCACAGAGTTTCAATACCTGTGGTTCGGGTTGATAGCCACCGGTAAGTAGTAATGCACCGATTTTTACACCATTCATCGCGGCTAAACAGGCTGAAACAATCACGTCTGAGCGGTCACCAGAAGTCACTAGTAAACTGCCCGCATTAAAGTGTTCCACCATGTTAGGAATACTACGAGCACAGAAGGTTACGCGACCGAGACGAGTATCCATGTCACCTTCATTAATGATGGTGGCGTTTAGATGCAGCGCTAAGTCTTTGGCTCTAGGCGAAACTAGCGGCGCATTCCAAGGAATACAACCAAGAATCCGCAAGGGGCTCTTGCCAAACATTTGCAACACTTCAAGGTTGGTAGAGTTATCCGACTTGTTGTCAAACATTTCGGTGAGATCAGGACGGGTAATCTCATGTTCGTCAATGGGCGCGCCGACTTTGTTGATAATACAGCCGATGATGCGTTTGTTTTTTAAGCCACCGAAGTTGTTACAGGCTATTTCCATACGCTCTTTTAGCTGCTGCGAGGTATCGCTACCAGGGTTGGTAACAAATACCATGTCTGCATCCAAGGCCTTGGCAATACCGTAGTTTACGTTGTTGGCATAGGGTGATTCATGAGTCGGAACCAAGCCTTCAACCACCACGATTTCAGCACCGCTGGTTCCAGAATTAAATCGAGCCACAATGCCTTCTAATAAATCATCAATGTGATTGGCACTGATAAGGTTTTCAGCATAGGCTTGAGTGAAAGGTTCAGGAGGGATGATGTTGGATGCCTCGCGAATGATAGCGGTTGAGCGTTCTGCGCCTTTTTCGCGGCTTTTAGGTTGAGCGATAGGTTTGAAGAAATTAACGTTGACGCCATTACGCTCCATGGCGCGAACCATACCGAGACTGACTGATGTTACACCAACACCAACGCCAACAGGAATTAACATAATTGTACGAGCCACAGCTGTACCTCTTAAGTAGGTTATAGAACAAGGCCGGTGTTATACCAGCCTTGGTTGAAATTAATTTATTGAGTTAATGCTGCCGCATCTTGTGCGATCACCAATTCTTCATTGGTAGGGATCACCAAAATCGGACGGCTGGTATTGGTGCCGATGCTACCTGAGTTACCGAAGCGGGCGTCTAAGTTGGCCTGTTCATCCAACTCAAAGCCTAGCAGTGCCAGCTTTTCTAAAGTGAGTCGACGAACAAGAGCTGAGTTCTCGCCAATTCCACCAGTAAAGACTAAGGCGTCTAATTTACCATCCATTGCGGCGGCATAAGACATAATGGTTTTAGCAATACGATAAGTAAAAACTTCAATACCTCGGACACCTGCCGCGTCGCCGCGAGCGTAAGCTTCTTCAACCACACGACAGTCGCTGCTCAATTCAGTGAGACCCAACAAGCCCGATTCTTTATGCAACATGGTGTTCACTTGGTCTAGTGTATAGCCCTCGTGTTCTACCAAGTAGAAGATAATAGCCGGGTCAATATCACCAGAACGAGTGCCCATGGCTAGACCTTCCAGAGGAGTCAAACCCATGCTCGTATCGACGCACTTACCATTTTTAACGGCACAGATAGAAGCCCCATTTCCCAAGTGAGCGGTAATCACATTGGTTTGTTCAATTTCTTGATCCAGCATCTTTGCCGCTTCTCGAGATACATATAAATGGCTGGTTCCGTGAGCACCATAACGACGAATGCTTTTCTCGGTGTAGAGTTTATAGGGAAGTGCATACAAATAAGCCCTTTGAGGCATGCTCTGGTGAAAAGCTGTATCGAAAACAGTTACATGAGGTTGCTCAGGGAAACAATCCTGAGCCGCTTTTATACCAATTAATGCGGCTGGATTATGGAGTGGTGCTAAGTATTTACATGCGTCTATACCGGCGATAACACTATCGTCGACAATAACCGATGAGGTGAATTTTTCGCCACCATGAACAATTCGGTGACCAACCGCAACAATGTCTTTTAAAATTTCAGAATTAGGCTCAAGAAGGTTTTTAACAATAAATTCAATGGCTTCATGGTGGGCGGCGTTTGCGCCTAGGTAAGAGTCACCTTTTTCGCCATTAAGTTTCCATTTTATTCTTGCATCTTCCAAGTTAAAACATTCGGCCAAACCTGAAATGATCTCTTCGCCACTTTCGGCGTTAAGTACTGCAAATTTAAGAGAAGAGCTTCCACAGTTTAGGACGAGTACCAGCTTGTTGCTCATTGTATAGACACCTGTTGTTGAATTGGTTCAATTATAGACAGCGAAGGCAAAACGTTGAAGTTTAAGAGACTCGTTTTGACTCTATATTTTTCGTCTCGGCTAGGCTATTTAGATTTACCTAGTTCCTCGGTCTCAATCAGGCTACACTTAAAGAGTGAGCTGACATATTTAAAAACCGTTTGTTTGATCTATGATAACTGAAAGCGAGTTTTATTCATATATGTCATACTAATAAGTCGGTAAAAATGTAAAAAAATTACTAATTTATTGGTTTAAGTCAATTTTAGGTCGTGAGGTGCTTTATGAGCAAATTTTCAGAGATGGTCAGCGATGGCCGTGAGTATATGAAGCGCTGGCCTCAGCAGCGTGTACTAGCTCCTATGTTTCCTGAGAATCGGGTTATTTTAGCCACGTCTTTAGCGATGAAAACCATGCCTGCAGTTGCGGTAGTGACGGTGATGATGCCTTATATGGCTAATTTGAATGAAATATTACCACAATCGTTCATGATGGCGACGGTGATATTTTTAATGCCCTTACATGGTTTATATTGGCTAGGTAAGCGAGCTAATTCCTTGTTACCCCCGAGTTTGGTTACATGGTATCGTGATTTGCATCACAAATTATCAGCCGCTGGTGAGCGGGTTGCTCCCGCCGCGACCCAGCCTCGTTATGCTGAATTAGCTGATTTACTAGCTAAGGCATTTAAGCGATTTGATAAAAGCTTTGTACTTAGTGATGAGTTTGATAGCTAAGCGCGTTTATATAATTGTAATACAAACTCAAAGCCCATATCGAACTCTGCTTGACTAATTAGCAGTTGTTCAAGCTGTTGATTTTTCTTCCAAGCAAACGGCGTCATGGCTGCCAAAGCCTGCATTTCTTGTTGATTTAGTTTAACTTGCTTACTAATTTTTTGTTGACTAACAAGCTGCCAGCTAGTCATGATTTCAGCTTGTTCGGAGTGTTCTTGAAGTTCTTTATAAAGATGTTGTCGTAATTGCCACAGGTGTTTGGCTCCTGGGACGACTTTAAGTAAGTAAGCTCCGGGGCTGCTTACTCGAAGTAGTTCTTGGTCATCACTTGGAGCAAAGATGCGTACCACTGCGTCGATACTTTGCTTGGCCAGTGGCAGCCGATGATTACTCGCTACGAAAAACTGTATTTGTTTACTACGCTTAGCCGCCATTTTTATCCCATCTTTAGCAATGTCGACTCCGTATATCGAGTTTACTTGGCTCAACTGCTGACTGAGTCGTTCAGTGTAATAACCTTCACCACAGCCTATATCTAGCAGCTGCTTGATTGGTAATGGGGAAAGCAGCTGAGTTATGGCATCGGCTAAAAATGCAAAGTGGCCTTGGTTCAGAAATGCTCGGCGAGCTTGCAGCATCGCCTTACTATCACCGGGAATTTTCGAATGCTTATGTTGAACCGCAAGTAGGTTGGTATAACCTTCTTTAGCCTCATCGAAGCAGTGGCCATCACTGCAGGACCACTGTTTGTTATTTTTGCTGAGCTGGGCTTGGCAAATAGGGCAGACTATTATTGATGAAGAAATTTGCTTGGTCTCTTAATAAATCACTTTAGAGTGATATTGTTGCAAGATGGTTTTAATTTTTTCCATGGTTTCTTTACTTGGTGGCTTAACGCCAGCCAAGGGGTATTCTTCTCCAAGCGCTGTCCATTTATGCTTGCCCAATTCATGATAGGGAAGCAATTCGATTTTTTCTACGTTATCGAAAGGCGCCAGAAACTCTCCCAGATCGTGAGCAGATTGTTCATCGTCGGTAAATCCAGGAACGACTACGTAACGAAGCCATGTTGTTTGCCCTATTTTATGTAAATAGCGAGCAAAATCTAAGGTGCGCTTGTTGCTTACGCCAACTAGCTCTTGGTGAACATCGTCGTGAATCTGTTTGATATCCAACATCACTAAGTCAGTGGCGTCCATCAATTGGTCAATCACTTCGGTATGTTTGCGTACGTAACCGTTGGTATCAAGGCAGGTGTGGATCCCTTGCTCTTTACATGCTCTAAATAAATCACGAACAAATTCAGCTTGTAAAATGGCTTCCCCACCGCTGGCGGTCACGCCACCACCACTGGCATTCATAAAACGTCTGTATGGCGTCAGGTCATTCATTAGATCGTTAACACTAACTTCTTTACCATCGTGCAAGTCCCACGTATCACGGTTATGACAGTATTGGCAGCGCATAAGGCAACCCTGCATAAATACAATAAACCTGATCCCCGGACCATCAACGGTTCCGCAAGACTCTGTAGAATGAATACGCCCAAGTTTTGACATGTGTTTCTCCAAAAAAAAACCTTGCCTAAATAGTTTAGGCAAGGTCCATTATAACCGCAGTCTGCTACTTAGCAGAACCACTTAAGGCGAGATTAGATACTTTGAGTGAAAGTACGAGTAATCACGTCTTGTTGTTGCTCAGCGGTAAGCGAGTTAAAGCGAACTGCATAGCCAGATACACGAATGGTTAGCTGAGGGTATTTCTCAGGATTTTCCATCGCATCTACCAACATTTCACGGTTCATCACGTTGACGTTAAGGTGCTGACCACCTTCCACATCGGCGTTGTGGTAGAAGTAACCATCCATTAAGCCTGCTAGGTTGGCTTTTTGAGTATCGTCATCTTTACCTAATGCGTTTGGCACGATAGAGAAGGTGTAAGAGATACCGTCTTGAGCGTTAGCAAAAGGTAGTTTAGCAACCGAAGTTAATGACGCTACCGCACCTTTTTCATCACGGCCATGCATTGGGTTTGCACCAGGAGCAAAAGGAGCGCCTGCTTTACGACCATCAGGAGTAGTACCGGTTTTCTTACCGTAAACAACATTAGAAGTAATGGTAAGTACTGACTGAGTTGGAATCGCGTTACGGTAAGTTTTCAACTTACGGATCTTGTTCATGAAACGCTCAACCAAGTCAACAGCAATGCCGTCTACGCGATCATCATTGTTACCAAATTTAGGGTAATCACCGTTGATTTCAAAATCAACAGCAATGCCATCTTCGTCACGGATTGGTTTCACTTCAGCATATTTAATCGCAGAAAGTGAGTCAGCCGCTACCGATAGACCAGCAATACCGCAAGCCATAGTACGACGTACATCACGGTCGTGAAGCGCCATCAATGATGCTTCATAGCTGTATTTGTCGTGCATGTAGTGGATGCAGTTTAGTGCGGTTACATATTGCTCTGCTAACCAGTCCATGAAGTGGTCTAGGCGATCCATGATATCTTGATAGTCTAGGACTTCAGAAGTTACTTTTTCAGTTACAGGACCAACTTGAATTTTTAACTTTTCGTCCATACCGCCATTCATGGAGTACAACAAGGTTTTCGCTAAGTTGGCGCGAGCACCAAAGAATTGCATGTGTTTACCAACCACCATTGGTGATACACAACAAGCGATAGCGTAGTCATCGTTGTCGAAATCGGTGCGCATTAGGTCATCGTTCTCATATTGAATTGATGAAGTATCGATAGACACTTTGGCACAGTATTTCTTGAAGTTAATAGGCAGTTGCTCTGACCATAAAACCGTAATGTTCGGCTCAGGAGAAGGACCCATGGTGTATAAAGTATTCAAGAAACGGAAGGCGGTACGGCTAACTAATGTACGGCCATCAACACCCATACCACCAATAGACTCAGTTGCCCAAATTGGGTCACCAGAGAATAAGTCATCGTATTCTGGTGTACGTAGGAAGCGAACCATACGTAATTTCATTACTAAGTGGTCAACTAACTCTTGAGCTTCTTGTTCGGTTAGCGTACCTGCTTTAAGGTCACGCTCAATGTACACGTCTAGGAAGGTAGTAGTACGACCAAAAGACATCGCCGCGCCATTCTGTGATTTTACAGCAGCTAGGTAGCCGAAGTAAGTCCACTGTACAGCTTCCTTTGCGCTTTCTGCAGGACGGCTAATATCACAACCGTATTTAGCAGCCATTTCTTTAATTTGAGCAAGGGCGCGATGTTGTTCGTTAATTTCTTCACGTAATTTAATGGTTGCTTCTAAGTCTTCACCAGCCACTAGCTCTTTTTCTAGTGAACGGTGTTGTTTAACTTTGTCAGCCATTAGGTAATCAATACCGTAAAGTGCTATACGGCGGTAGTCACCAATGATACGACCACGCCCATAAGCATCAGGTAAACCGGTTAAAACACCCGATTTACGACACTTCATGATAGCGCCAGTGTAAACGTCAAAAACACCTTGGTTATGGGTTTTACGGTATTCGCTGTAAATTTTATTGACCATTGGATCTAGTTCACGGTCGTAGGCTTTACAAGAACCTTCGATCATACGAATACCACCATTAGGGATAATCGCACGCTTGAGAGGCGCTTCAGTTTGCAGACCAACAATTTGCTCTAGACCTTGGTCAATGTAGCCAGCATCGTGTGCCGTGATGGTAGAAATTACTGAGGTGTCGAAGTCTACCGGCGCGTGGGTACGGTTTTCTTCTTTAATGCCTTCCATAACTTTTTCCCAAAGCTTATCCGTCGCTTCGGTCGCACCTGTTAGAAAGCTCTCATCGCCTTCATAAGGAGTATAGTTAGTTTGAATAAAGTCACGAACGTTAACTTCATTTTGCCATTCGCCGGCTTGAAAGCCTGTCCAGGCACCAGCAAAAACATCGTTCTTCTCTGCCATTTCTTGTCCCACCTATAAGTTGGTATACAAATGAATATTTTATGGTTCAGACAATAACACCTAAGGTGCTATCTCCAGCCCTTGGAACAAGTATAGTGCTTGTTCCAAGAGGTATTACTTTAAAACTGCAATAGTGCTGGAATACCGTATTTACCTTCCAGCATACCTACTGCCAACATTGCCGCTGCACAGATTATTAACACAACGGTTGGAATCACAATACGGTCTAAAGAACTTAACTTCTTAGGACGCTCTTTATCACCAATTAACCCGTTGTTATCTAGTAACATTGTAAGAGCCCAAGCAAGTACAGGGTTGGTTACCATCGCGGCAAAAACACAAATACCAGCAGATTGTGAATCTTTAGAGTCTTTAATCATCTGCATGCCAGCTTCTAATAGTGGTAAAGATACACCTACTAATAATGCAATGCGCATTACTGGTGGCCATACCGCAGCATCCATTGGGTAACCAATGATGGCGATCAGCATAACTAAAGAACCAAGTAAGATAGCGCCTCCTGGAATGGGGCGTTTAGCAATGGCTGCAGGGATCATGTAAGTCCCCCAGCTAGAAGTAATGTTACCACCGCCTACCGCTGTACCTACCATTTGACGAATTGAACACATGGTCATGGTGTCATCCACGTCCATCAATACTTTTTCGGTTTTTTTCGGGTAATTTAATTCTTGGAAAATTCGGTGACCTAGGAAATCGGGTGACCACATAGCTACGGCTAAGATGGCAAATGGTAGTGATGCGATAAAGTGCTGTAGGTTAGGTAAGCCTAATTGCCAGCCTTGTTCAGTTGACCCCCACCAGTAAACAGGGTTTAAGTTAGGCAAACCCGGTTGAGTAGTAAAGTTTAAGTCAAAACCTGCACCTGCTAACATCGCTACAACAAAACCCGTTACAGCACAAAGTGGAATAGCCAACCAGCGTTTGCCTAATTTTGCCAATACCGCGTAAACGATAACCGTAATGGCTAATACAATTAAAGCAATATAGCCCATGTCTCCAGCTGCCACACCTTCAGCTTCGCTGGCTAAACCATTTGACCACGAAATTAAGGAGTTAATTTGACTGACTGAGCCGGTGAAACCTAAGAACACCAATAAGCCGCCTGCCACACCTTCACTAGTCAGGTTAACTAGGCGTGATCCCCCTTTAACAGCACTTAATATTAAACCAAAAATACCAATTAAGATCGCTAGGGCAAGCGGGTGAGCACCGGCCATAGCAATCATGAAGATCATTGGAATCATGGGGCCGTGGTTACCAGCGAGGTTGGCTTTAGGGTTGATAAAACCAGAGGCTAAAATACAAAATAAAAAGGCAGGAATAATCATTTCCACCCGCGCCACTTCGATTGCGAAGTCGATGCCAAGGTTGATATCCCATTTCTCTGAGAGGCCAGCGGCCCAAGCCATCATTACCGCAGAATACATCGCGATAATACCAATGGTACCTGCAATAGCGGGTACTAAGTCTTCTATCTCAAAACGGAAGTCTCGGCCGGGTAAGTTTAAACCGAAGCGACGAGGCTTCATTATTTGTAGTTCATGGTCTAAATAGTCTGAACGAGAGGCAAATTCTGATGCTGGGCGGTGGGCTTCTGAATAGCTTAGCTCTTCTTCGTTTTGAGACTGTTGATTGTTACTAGACATAGTTTCCTCAAAAAACAAAAATTAAAACTAGTTAATCGCAGAGCTTTGCTTATGTGCTAGGCCTGAGATCCATCTCACTTGCGATAATCGTCTCAGTTAGACGAACAGCTTAAGGAATAGTGAGTTTATCAACTTTGTCATGTCAGGTGTTGTTTAGCCGAAAGTTCGCCTTACAGTATCAATTAAGCATGATAAAAATACCAAGCTTATTTATTGATGTGGTGGCGTGTTGTTTAGGGCGAACCAAAATGGTAATTACACCATTTTGTCACTAAATCGTTACCTGTCACTTTAGTTAGCAAAATTGTAGCAAAGTATGGCCATTTTTAAGTTTGATCCTAGTCAATAAATGCCAAATATTTGTAATTTTACTACTTTTTTGCTGCTCACAAGCTAAATATGTCCAAGTGTTATTACTAATCTTGTAATTTACTTACTAAAAAATGGGTCAGCAGACTGAGAGGCGGATCACTAAATTTGGCGAAAATAAAGGGGCGATTTTACACTGTTTTAACAATGTTGGTGGTTTCGTCTAGATGCTGTTTTTAATCAATGAGCCGTCGCTATTATCAGGCTACAATTACAAAGTTGAAATTTAATTCGTTGCTTAAGTCTTTATCAGCGTATCTATGCAGTAAGCTTGAATATAAAGATGCTGATAAAGCGCCTTAATAGGGTGTTTTGTAATCATAAGTGGACCAATTGCCCCATAAAATGTTGAGTTTTGTCTTTCTCAGTGGTACTTTTTCTTGGGTTAGAAGTGTAACAAATTATTTAACATCAAAATGTGCCTCGGGAATTAGGCAGGTTGCTTCGGCAGTCTTTAACAAGGTAGAACAAAATGAACAGTGATGTGGCCGCGCTAGAGGCATCGAATATCCACAAAGTCTTTGGCGATAACGAGGTGCTTAAAGGCATCAACCTCACCGCAAATAAGGGTGATGTTATTTCTATTATTGGCTCGTCCGGTTCTGGTAAAAGTACTTTCCTGCGGTGTATGAACCTACTTGAGATCCCCACTCAAGGCGATATTTTGCTGCATGGTGAACAAATCGGCTTTAAGCATCTACGCAATGGTGAAAGGCAGCCTGCTGATAATCGGCAAGTTGAACGCATTAGGGCCCGTTTATCTATGGTATTTCAAGGTTTCAATCTTTGGTCTCATATGACCGTATTAGAAAATATTATTGAAGCGCCGGTTCAGGTTTTAGGTATTCCTAAAAAAGAAGCGCTTGAGCAGGCAGAGAGCTTGTTGGAGCGTGTCGGGTTATTTGACCGTAAAGATTATTACCCTGCGCATATGTCGGGCGGGCAACAACAGCGAGCTGCGATTGCGCGGGCCCTAGCGATGAACCCCGAAGTGATGTTATTTGATGAGCCCACTTCTGCCCTAGACCCTGAGTTGGTGGGAGAAGTGCTTAAGGTTATGCGTAGCCTGGCAGAAGAAGGGAGAACCATGTTAGTGGTAACCCATGAAATGGCATTTGCTCGCGATGTATCAAATAAGGTTTTATTTCTTCATCAAGGTATTGTTGAAGAACAAGGTTCACCACAAAAGGTGTTTGAAAATCCAGATTCTGAGCGTATGAGACAATTTCTTGCGCCTAAATACTAAGATCCAAAAGGGAAGACAAGCGTTAACACGCTTTATGCAAACAACACGGAGTAATAAAATGAAAAAAACACTAGTTGCGATGATGGGTGCGCTAGCATTAGCTACCACTGCAGTAGAAGCTAAAGATTGGGATGTCGTGCGTTTAGCTGTAGATGTGCCTTACGAACCCTTTGAATATAAGGCCCCAGACGGAACTTTAACCGGTTTTGAGGTTGATTTGGGCAACGCAGTTTGTGCAGAAATGAAAGTGAAATGTGAGTGGGTAGTTCAAGCATGGGATGGCATCATTCCTGGCTTACTTGCACGTAAATACGACGCGATTTTCTCTTCCATGTCGATTAACGAAGAACGTGCTAAAAAAGTACTATTCTCAGAAGCTTATTACAATACTCCAACCGGTTTTTTTGGCCCCAAAGCCAGTCAAGTTGACCCTGCTAACCCAGATTCTCTTAAAGGTTTAGTTGTAGGTGCTCAACGCGGTACCATCCAAGATACTTACGCCACTGAAAACTACAGCAAAGTAGCAGAAATCAAACGTTACACTACTGGTGATGATTTAATTAACGATTTACGTGGTGGTCGTTTAGATGTAGTGGTTATCGATTACCCAGTAGGCATGAGCACTATTATTGATGTTGAAGGCGGAGATGCTTACAAAGTACTAGGTGATAACATTCAGTTAGGTAACGGCGTAGGGGTTGCAGCCCGTAAGCGTGACAAAGACCTGATTGGAATGTTTAATAAGGCTCTGGCAACGGTTAAAAGCAACGGCACTTACGACAAAATCAATGATAAGTATTTTGATTACAGTATTAAAAAGTAAGGCTTGCACTACCATTAACCCGAGCCAAGCTCGGGTTAACTTTTTAAGAGATTCACTATGTTAGATCTGCACGGTTATGGCCCCTCTATATTCATCGGTGCGATCCTCACCATTGAAGTGGCTTTTTTATCATTGGCAGTAGCCTTAGCTCTAGGGATGTTGGCGGCGGTAGCGCGTTTATCCAAAAATAAGTTTGCCAACGCGATAGCGGTAGCTTATACCACGGTGATTCGTGGGGTGCCTGATTTGGTATTAATGTTACTGATTTTTTTCGGCGCCCAAATCATGATGAATAATTTTTCTGATTGGCTATACGATACCTTTGAGATTGATTACTACATTAATATCAATGAATTTGTAGCAGGGGTTACCACCATTGGCTTTATCTTTGGTGCTTACATGGCTGAAACTTTCCGTGGTGCATTTTTGGCTGTTGATAATGGTCAAATTGAAGCGGGCAGAGCCTATGGTATGAGCTCTATGCAAGTATTTCGCAGAATCACTGTTCCGCAAATGATGCGCCATGCCATACCGGGTATAGGCAATAATTGGTTGGTATTGGTGAAAACTACCGCTTTAGTTTCTGTGATAGGTTTAGCCGATATGGTGCGCCTGGCTAAAGAAGCGGCGGGTGCGGTACATGAACCTTTCTTATTTTTTATTCCGGTCGCCTTTGTTTATTTAGCGCTTACCAGTGTTTCAGAGATTTTCCTCAAGCGCTTGGAAATTCGCTTTAGCGCCGGCACGGTAAGGTCTTAATCATGTACGAAACCATCGAGAACTTACTCGCAAATAACGAAATTTTTACCCTGACCACTTTATTAGGATACTGGGACGGTTTAGTGATGACCGTACAGTTGGTTTTTGTGTCGCTGATTATTGGTCTGATGCTTGCTATTCCTTTAGCGATTTTAAGAACCTCGGATAATTGGTTTATTAATCGCAGTGTTTGGTTGTTTACCTATGTATTTAGAGGAACTCCCTTACTCATTCAGTTGTACATTATTTACTATGGGGTGACTTATATTGAAGGCATCCAAGACTCCATGTTTTGGCCTATCGTAAAGGACGCTTTTTATCCGTGTTTATTAGCCTTTGTGCTTAATACTGCCGCTTATACGACCGAGATTTTCCGAGGTGCGATTGTGGCGACCCCGCGAGGAGAGATTGAAGCGGCGAAAGCTTATGGTATGTCGAATGCCAAGGCGATGCGAAGAATCGTTCTCCCTAGTGCGTTTCGTCGCGCTTTGCCAGCATACAGCAACGAGGTCATCTTCATGCTGCATGCTAGCTCTATCGCCAGCGTGGTGACTATCATCGATTTAACGGGCGCGGCGCGTGATGTATACGCGCGTTTTTATGCGCCATTTGAAGCCTTTACTTTTGTCGCGTTAATTTATTTATCGGTAACTTTTATGCTGGTTTATGGCTTTAAGCAATGGGAAAAGCGTTGGCATCGCCATTTACGACCACTCAGTTAAATAATCAATTAAATAAAAGGTAAGGGGCTTCGGCCCCTTCTTTGTCACCAACCTCTACTAAAGGCAAAATATATGCTGACTCTTTTGAAAAATGCTCAGGTGTATGCTCCAGAGTCTTTAGGGTATAACGATCTGTTATTGGCCAACGACAAAATCGTCGAGATTGCACCTAGTATCCATTTAGACACTAATCAAGATATTGTTAAGGTTCAAGATCTAGCCGGGGCGATTGTGGCGCCGGGCTTTGTCGATGCCTTAGTTCACTATATCGGCGGTGGAGGTGAAGGCGGCTTTGCTCACCGTACCGCAGAGCTTAATTATCAGGATGCAGTCTCCAGCGGTGTCACCACCATGGTCGGTGCCTTGGGTACCGATAGTATTACCCGAACACCGGCGCAATTACTAGGAAAGGCGAGGGAGCTGAGCTCGCTTGGTCTTAGCTGTTATTGTTACACTGGCTCTTATCATTTACCGGTTAAAACCATTACCGACTCGGTTGAGCAAGACATTGTACTGATTCCAGAAATGATTGGGGTGGGGGAAATAGCTATTTCCGACCACCGCGCCAGTCAAGCTTCATTGCAGGCCTTCATTGAATTGGTGGCCGAGGCGCGAGTGGCAGGTTTATTAGCGGGCAAGAAAGGCATTAGTTTCTTCCACGTTGGCGATGGTAAACGCAAGCTGGCTTTGTTGCGCGACATCATCAAACATTCAGATATTCATATTTCTCAGCTCTATGCCACACATTGCAATCGTAATCAGGCTCTTTTTGAAGACGCACTAGATTTTCTACAACAAGGTGGTGCGATTGATTTTACCAGCAGTACTATTCCGCAATTTATAGACGAAGGTGAGGTAAGCTGCGGCCTAGCGCTTAAAACAATTTTGGATAGGGGCTTGGATTGGCAGAGGGTTAGCTTTAGCTCCGATGCTAATGCCAGTTTACCTCTGTTTAATCAGGCGGGAGAGTTATGCGGAATGCAAGCGGGTCAGCTAAGCAGTTTGTACCAAGCTGTATTGGAAGCCGTTAAGCATTATCAAGTGCCGTTAGCGGTGGCTTTGTCGGTGATCAGTAAAAACCCAGCGCAAATATTGGGTTTAAATAATAAGGGCCAGCTAGCTGCCGGCTTTGATGCGGATTTGGTTTGCTTACATTCAGATACACTGCAAATTGAACAGGTTATTGCTAAGGGAAAAACCATTTGGCGAGCTGAATAAGCCGCCTGGCTCGTTTTTAGTGCAGTGCTAAGGCATAATAGTTGCTCTTTGCATATTTCAGAAGTTGCTCTATGACGTTTAAAGGATTTACGACTCAGCTAGTGCATTGTGACCGCTTAGCTGGAGTGGAAGAGGGCGCGGTTCATGCGCCCATTCATAATTCGGTGCCTTATGTTTATGCCGCTACTCAAGACTTAGTAGACGTATTTCAGGGGAAGCAGTATGGTCATGCTTATGCTCGGCAATCTACCCCCACCTTAGACTTTTTGCAACGCAAAATTGCGCTACTTGATGACAGTATTTCTTGTTTGGTTTTTGGTACCGGAATGGCGGCCATCGGCACGGTGTTTTTAACCTTGCTGAAGGCTGGCGACCACATTGTGGCCAGCCGCTTTTTGTTTGGTAATACCAGTAGTATATTTGGAACCTTAAAAGGCTATGGTATTGGGGTAACACTGGTCGATGCTACCAGCAAACAGGCAGTAGCAGAGGCTTGCCAAGCCAATACGAAAATGGTGTTTGTGGAAACCATTGCCAACCCTGCTACCCAAATTGTTGACTTGCAGGGGATCGGCGAAGTGTGCCAACAGCGCGACCTTGTTTATGTGGTCGATAATACTCTCACTTCCTCGTATTTATTTCAGCCCAAGTCGGTGGGTGCCAGCTTAGTTGTGACTTCTTTGTCTAAGTATTTTGGTGGTCATGGCAATGCGCTGGGAGGCTCGGTTAGTGATACTGGTTTATTTGATTGGTCACAGTACCCTAATATTTTTGAGCCTTATCGTAGTGGCGACCCTAAAATGTGGGGTATTAACCAGATGAAAAAGAAAGGCCTACGTGACTTTGGCGGCGCTTTAAGCTCACAAATGGCGCATATGCTGTCGATGGGGGCTGAAACCATGGCTTTGAGAATGGAGCGCCAATGTACTAATGCTCAGGCTTTAGCAGAGATGTTAGACGCTCACCCTAAGGTGGCTAAGGTCTATTACCCTGGTTTAGAAAGCCATTCTCAACACTTGCGGGCTAAACAGTTATTCAAACACTTTGGCGCCTTAATTAGTTTTGATTTAGTTGATGGGATTGATTGCGCCGCTTTCCTAGATAAAACCAAGTTGGTGTTAAATGCCACTCACTTAGGCGATAACCGGACTTTAGCGTTACCGGTCGCACAAACCATTTATTATGAAATGGGCTTAGCCGGGCGGCAAGCTTCAGGGATCAGCGAAACGATGATCCGTTGTTCTATCGGCATCGAAGATTGCGAAGATTTGCTGAGTGACTTTGAGCTGGCTTTAGCTCAGTTTTAAGCGGTAGTGAATAAGCCTTGGCTTTGCCAAGGCTTATTATTAGGATTTATCTATCGATAATAATTCAACGTCGAATATCAAAGTAGAGCCCGGCGGAATTGATGCCACACCACGGTCGCCGTAAGCCAGCTGGCTAGGAATAAAGAAGCGAAACTTTTCGCCCACATGCATATATTGTAAACCTTCGGTCCAACCGGCGATAACTTGCCCTAGTGGAAACTGGGCGGGACGCTCTCTTTCTACCGAGCTGTCAAAGACTAAACCACTTAGCAAAGTACCGTGGTAATGAACGGTAACCGTGCTGGTGGGGGACGGTGTACCTCCTGCTCCTTTAATAACGTCTTCCAGTACTTTGTACTGCAAACCCGAGGCGGTGGTAATCACGCCTTCCTGTTGGTTATTATTATCTAGAAATGCTTGGCCTAGTTGGCGGTTTTGTTTAACGACTTTACCATTGTTATTGGCTCTAAGCAGAAATAGAACCACAAAAATAGCAAGAATGGCTAGTACCACAAATTTCAATGTAAAATCCTTATGCTAAAAGAATGAAAGCTTGCTGCACTTTACGAAACTAGAAACGAAAAAGCACTTCCTTTTTATCATTTTAACGAGTCATTTTTTTCACAAATACCACCACAAATAAGGCGATAATAAAGCTGCCGCTGAAGGCTTCAATGGCGGCAAAAACACGAGAGAACCCCACTGGGGTAAAGTCACCGTAACCTAGGGTTGTAAAGGTGACAACGCTGTAATATAAGCATTCGGCAAAGGCTATCAGGTTTTTCTCAAGGCCTTGTTCGAGGTTGAGAGCAACAATATTGCCGTTGAAATGGATGCCCGTAAAAAAGTAGATTAATGCGCAACTTAAAATGATCATCATGGAGGTGACGACGACTCTCATTGGTAGCTCTCCATAACCGCACACCCAATCCACCAGTTTTGACACTCCGCGCTGATAAGAACATTTGGGCATCTGGTAGCGGCGCATAGTGAGCTCTTTGCGTAAGAATTGGCCTGCAGTTGTGAATAGGCCTTCGGCCTCAGTCATTTTACGAAGACTACGATATATCTCTTCGGCTTGTTGGTAGTAGTCTTTCATTGCCTTATGGTCCTGTTGTTGATTCGCCTCTTCGGCCCATTCTTCTTGCAGTAACTGTTCTCCAACAGTGAGGCTATCACACTTGCAATGATCTAATTTGCAGCCCAGTAAGTTGCTTTGGTTTAGAGCGGCGTGATTGAGGTTAGCATTGCGTAAATCTGCTTTCATTAAACTGCCGTTGCATAGCTGAAGATTAAATAGGTGCGCGCCATTGAGGTTGGCCCGATACAAGTCTGCGCCACTCATATCGTAGCCTTGCTTGTTATTGTAGTTAACCAGATTGATCCCCCCTAGTTGGGCTTTCTTTAACTGGATCCCACGTAATAAACCGCCGCTTTGGGCATAGCTTTCTAATTGCTGTTTTATATGCGCCCCAGTTTTGTCTGCTTCGGCATCATGCCAAAAGCACAAGCCATGTTTGCCTGCTTCGGCTTTGCATTGAGCACCAGAACTATCATGGTAACGACAGGTTTCAATTGAGTTCATCGCTGGTGTTCCTCATTTGGAGCAACCGATTGATTTCTAGCCACTTTCCATAGTGGCTTTGTATTTAATTGTATTGCATATCCGAAATTTTGCGAGTGTACTCGAGGTAACAGTAAAGGCTTTAGTTGGAGCCTAAGCGGTTAAATATATTATTTTATATTACTGCCTAGTTGTTGGAACTCATTTTTTAAGGTGGAGTAACGTTCAGCATGATTATCATTGAGTCTTAAACCATCTAACTGTTTTATCGTTGTTTTACATTCGCTGAGTAGTTGTCCACTCATGGCTTTCGGATTTAAGTTCAGTTGTTTTAATATAGCCTGAATTTTATTGAGTATGGCACCGGTATTACCCGGTGCCACATGCAGAGCTTTGTCGAAGTAGTTAATGGCATCTTGATATTGATGCTCTTCATAAGCTTCAATACCCATTTTGTTGTACTCACGAAACTGCCCAAGCTTCAATTCAAAGTCTTCTGCTTTGAGTACTTTTTTTGCCGACTCAAGAGAGATGGGGTCAATCCCTTGACGTTTATCCAGCTCTTCGGCAAAAGGCATGGCATACTCAAATTCACCCACAGAGTTTAAGGTGAGGAAGGTGTCGGGTAACAATTCACCGCCCACCTTATTAGGAGCATCCAGTAAACCATCGTGGCTATCAAAAAGTAGCCGTTTGGCTTTATTTAATTCGCCTTTGGTAGCGAGCACACGCGCTTGACTGATCCCTTCAAAAGCATCAAAGTTAAAGTCTTCATCTTTACCTTCTTCACGCCTAGCGTGAAATAGCACGGAATTTACTTCTTGTAATAAACGGTTCTTTCTATATAAGTCGTCTTCATTTTGAGCTTCATCAATGAGGCTGCGCACATAGTTACATAAGTGATGTGGTCCGCGGTGAATAGAGCGACGGGCCAACTGTAAAATGGTTGAAAAGGTTTCTTTGGCTAGCGTGAAATCACCAGACTCCATGGCTAGTTCGGCAAGTAATTGTTGCCGCTCGAGGCTATTTACCGCCAACTTAGATGCCTTGAGCACGGTTTCTAGGGCCTTGTCTAATTCACCTTCTGCTCGGTAGGCGCGAGCCAACCAGTCGTAAGCGGTTAATAATAATGGGCTTTCAGCTACTGAGCGGCTTAAAGTCTCAATCGCGTTTTTATTGTCATTTAGTAGCAAATATACTCGCCCTAAGGTGGCTTTAGCCCATGTCTGTTTACGCTCTTTTAATATTTCTTCTAGAGCATTTTTAGCGGCGTTGTATTCTTCTAGGGCAATTTGAGCTTCCACCTTAAGGTTTCGGCAATAATTGCTATAGCGACTATCTTGGTCGATTTGCTGGTCACATAGCTCGATTACTTGGCGATAATTTTTTTCGGCTAAAGCTTTATAAATATCACGTAAGCTTTGGCGTTTGAGATTGGCGCGAGCTAAACGGTTGTGCAATTGAAATTGTGAAAATGGTTTAGTGATGAATTCGTCTGGCTCCATTTCCAAGGCACTTAAAACCATACTTTTATTATTGTCACCGCTAATAATGAAAAATAGTGCGTCTACTTCTAACAATTTGCTGACACGTAGTTCTTCAAGTAGTTGACCGCCATTTTTACCAGTACCTAGGTTGTAGTCGACCAATAAAATATCGAACTTACGTTTATGGCAGGCTTTTACCGCGGCTTCGCCAGTATTGGCAAAAAACACCTCTGTTGCACCAAAGTTCTGTAGCATGGCTTTTAGCATCACTTGAAAGGCTCGTTGATCATCAACAATGAGTATTTTCTTGTTGCTGTAATTGTATTGCGTCGCCATTACTGAGTGTTTAATCCTTTTAACTGGCCCAAGTGTAAGTTGATTAGCAGTAAATAAAGTAGTGTAAGTATAGACAGTTAGCCCAACAATAGTATCGTCTATTAACCCTTGCAAAACTAGCCTTGGTTGATTTAATATTAAGCGGTTGGTAGGGCTTCTGGTCGTATCAACGCTGAGTCAAAGCCAAACTTGGAGTGATCCAAGGTCGGAAAGTTACAGGTCTTAAGATTTATTTTAAGATGGCTGGACCGCCTTAGTTGAGTAGTAAATTTGCCCCTAGGTTTAATTTGCTACTTAGTAAGTTAGTCTATTTACCGTTTATTACTTTCCGTATTTGGTTGGAACGCCAAGCTGATTTTAGCTTGGCGTATTTGTTTCTATCGCCGCAGTTTTTCTTTTCTTAATTTGTATTATTGCCTTGGTGGCTGTGTTATCGATAGTTAAATGGACGGTGTGAAAGCCAATTTCAGGCATAAAAAAAGACATCTAAAAGATGTCTTTTTTTATGAAGATGGTGGAGGGAGGTGGATTCGAACCACCGAAGCTTTCGCGACAGATTTACAATCTGTTCCCTTTGGCCACTCGGGAACCCCTCCTGCTTGTGGAGCGGCATATTACCAGAACTTAGAAGGCTGTAAAGTAAAAATAGCAACATTTTCTGTGGAGATGCACCGTTTGCTTATTATCTGTTCGCTTGAAGCAAATTAGCTAAAGATTTGTTCAATAAAACCGATAAAGAAAAGGTGAACGGAGGACGAAATGTTAGTTGATAAAATTAGAAACAATAGCTTATGTGACGAATTACAGTTGGGTGATACGCTCAACCAAAGTGCTGCACATGGCCAGCGTGCTAGTTTTCAACTGCTGCTGAGTATGCTCAGTCAAAATGTTTGTGATCAAGCTCAGTTCTCTATGAGCAAACAGCCTCCAGTGCAGGTCGAACAGGATTTACGGATGCGTTTTCAATTAGCTACTCGTCGCCCATTGAAAGCACAAGCTGATGAATACGCGATTCAGAGTAAGTGGAGTGAATCGTTACATGCAGGGGATGTGGCGAAAATTAGATTAGAGCAGGCTATGGGCGGGTATGCGGCGTGCGCCGAAGAAAAAATCGATGGCTTAGCTGAAGACGTGATTAATAACCTTGATTTATTAAGTCGCTTAAAACATCAACTGACTCAACCAGCGCAGGCGCAACCAGACACCGAGGTCAACGGAGTAGAGATCTACAAACTACTAAGTGACTTTGATTACTCTAAGCCACTTAGTGTACAGTACTTCAATTAGCGAAATACTACAGTACGGTTGCCGTAAACGAATACTTTCTCATCTAATACCTGCTGTAACGCCTTACTTAATACCGCTTTTTCAACGTCTCGGCCAGCCTTCGCCATTTCTTCCGCGCTGTAGGTGTGATCAACATGAATCACGTGTTGTTCAACAATCGGGCCCTCATCTAGATCGTTGTTCACAAAGTGGGCGGTCGCTCCGATAATTTTTACCCCACGGTCGTAGGCCTGTTGGTAAGGCTTCGCACCAATAAATGCCGGTAAAAACGAGTGGTGAATGTTGAGGATCTTATTACTGAAGGCTTCAACAAAAGCAGGGGTAAGAATACGCATGTATTTAGCCAGTACAACGTAATCGGGTTGGTATTGTTGTACCACCTCAATCACCTGTTGCTCATGTTCTTCTCGGCTGAGATCCACGTGAGTAATGTGATGGAACGGGATATCAAACTTTTCAGTGAGTTGACGCAAGCTGTCATAATTACCCACCACCGCAGCAATTTCTACGTCCATATCACCATAAACGGCTTTCATTAATAGGTCGCCCAAACAGTGGGCTTCTTTGGTGACCATGATAACGATGCGTTTACGCCCCGCGCTTTCTAAGCGACGGATACTGCCTGTAGGTAAAGCGTTGTCTAAGTCGGCCAGTAAGGTTTGGTCGTTAAAGTAACCTTCCAGCTCTGTGCGCATAAAAAAGCGATTTGCGTGATGGTCTACAAACTCATTGTTTTTAATAATGTTGAGTTGATGTTTGGCACAAATGTTAGTAATGGTTGAAATTAAACCTTTGGCATCTGGGCATTCGGTTAATAGAATTTTTCTTTGCATGGTCTTTTCGATTTTTCTACTCAAAGTTAGGATTTGTTACAGCACTGCTTAAACTTTTTACCGCTGCCACAGGGGCAAGTTGAATTGCGCCCGAGGGCTTTAGGCGCAAATTCACCATCGGTATAAAACCAGCGCCCTGCGATTTTTTTAAAGTTAGAGCGCTCGTGCAAAATTTGCAGTTGCTGGTTCTCTCGGTAGTAGGCTTTAAACTCAACCATGCCATCTTGGCCGTTAGTAAAGTCACTACTGAACACAATCATTAATTTTTCCCATTGACCTAGATCTTCTGGCGGAGAAAACGACGCTGGTTCATCTCCTTGTCGATAATCTGGGTGATGGCTTTGCCAAAGATAGCGAGTATTACCCAGCGCAAAAGCACTGTAGCGTGAACGCATTAATTGCTCGCAGCTAACCGGTATTGATGTACCGTCTATATAAGGCTGACAGCAATGGCTAAATTCTACACCGCTGCCACAGGGGCAAAGCAACACGGGGATCCCTCAAATTCGATAAAGGCGAAGTGTAGCAAGAAGCAGCAAATAAGGCAGCTGTAAATTGCGCAGTTGCCTTAGATGAAGTCTATCTGTGAGGTCTTTTTTTAGTGTTTAACCAAAAATGTGGCTAGTTGTGGGTCGATTCGTTGTCCGGCGGCTTGTTGTAAGAGCTGTACAAAGTCGGGTTGAGCTGCGTGTTCAGCGTAAAACACTGCGAGTGCAACAATGCGTGCATAGAGGTGAATTGCTTCTCCCGCTAAACCCAAAGGTCGACCGCTACCGTCCCAGTTTTCTTGGTATTGATAAGCAACGATTAGGGCATTATTGATTTGTTGTTGAATTTCAGCCGATTTTAGGTGTTCGGGAAGCGCATAGTGTTCGCTAATGCACTTCCAGCGCTCACCATTTAATAAACTGCAGTTGAGTATTACCTCTGGCAAGCCCAATTGGCTTAAATCGTAGAATACTGCCATGTGACTAAGTTGCTCTGCCTCTTGCTGACTTAAGCCTGCGTGAATAGCCAGTTGTTTAGTTTGCTGTTGGATTAGAAGCAAATGCTGATTGCTGGTTGGGGGCTGTTGTATGGCCTGATAAACCATGTCCAGTAGTTGTAACTGACCATAGGCCAGTTGGCGCCGTAATAGGCGGTTTTCTAAGCGTATTGCGGTGGCTTGAATATACAGTTCTATCGGTTCAAACTGAGGCATCTGGCCTTCTTGCCATCCTTCAATATAAAACATCAGTGGATGCAGTTGGCCGTTGGCCAAATAGAACACACTTTTTCCTTGATGATGTATATGGCTACGTTGCTGTAAGGCGTGTTGCAGCATTTTTTGTATGGGCTGGGGAAAGTCCTGCAGTTGCTGGCAATCTTGTAGGTCTACCAGTGCCCCTTGGCTATACATTACCCGCAACTTACTGTGGGACAAGGTTAGTGCAAAACCACTTAAGTTTTGATGGGGAAACTGTTTAGTCAGTTGCTTATTTAGCTCTTGGTAAACACTGCTAGCTAAGTTTTCTTCATCATCACAGTTAGCCACTAGGCTAGATGAGTTAATCGCTGCTCGGAGATTATTCTGTTGTAGGTGTAATTCGCTGATCTCTTGATAGGCGCGCAGTGAGGCACACATTAAGGTATCGAGATTAATATCGCTTAATTCGGTTTTATTTTTGTAGTCGCTGACATCATAGCGCCGAATCACGTCTCTGATCGGGGCTAAGCCGGGTTGTCCGGTGCGTAAAATTAGGCGAATGTCGTGATTATTTAGGCGTTCACGAATATCGTCAATCAGTCTTAGCCCTGCATCATCACTTTCCATTACCACATCAACTAGGGCGATAGCCACATCGGCATGTTGACGAAGTAATTCAAATGCTTCTGCTGCGTTATAAGCATCGATAAAGCTTAGCTTACGCTGCTGATAGGAGAAGTTATTAAGGACTAATTTGGTGACTGTGTGCATTTCGCTATCGTCATCGACGATTAATACTTTCCAGGGTTCGGGTTCGCTGGGAAGGTATTCTGTATCATCGTCATCATCAAATAGAAATAGTTCAGAACTATTGCTCATAATAAGCTCCTAACGATTATTCGGTGCGCATAAGTGAGTATAGTAAATACTGCTTGCCTTTCTGATATTTTTCTTAAAAGCGGATAATAAACAGGTTAAGCTTAGCGTATTGCTAAAATACTGCTAGGAAATTGATTTGCAAAACAAATTTTTTATTGAGCCGCTGGATGAAGGCTTAGCTGATGCCTTGATGGATAAAATAAATCTAAAAACTAAGCCTCTTGGCTCATTAGGGATGCTGGAGACTTTAGCCTGCCAGCTGGGGCAAATTCAGCAAACTTTAAGTCCACAGATTTGCCAGCCTAAGATGATCGTTTTTGCCGCCGACCATGGAATCGCCCTGGAAGGTGTTAGTGCCTTCCCACAAGAGGTGACGGCACAAATGGTACAAAATTATTTATCTGGTGGTGCTGCGGTGAATGTATTTTGTCGCCAGCATGATATTGCGCTAGAGATTGTCGATCTTGGGGTTAAAAATTTACCTGCGGCTGAAGGCTTGGTGAGTTGCAAAGTTGACGAATCCACCCAAAGCTTTTTGCAGGCCGACGCGATGACCCCGGCTCAGTGCCAGCAGGCGATATCGATAGGCGCTGAGCGGGTGTCGTTGGCCTATAAACAGGGTTCAAATGTGGTCGCCTTTGGTGAAATGGGGATTGCTAATACAGCTAGCGCAGCGGCATTAATGGCCGGATGTTTGAATATTGATGTGGCTGATTGTGTTGGTCGTGGCACCGGTTTGGATGATGTTGGCCTCGTACATAAAATTACTATATTGCAACAGGCCATGAGTTATCATCAAGGTGAGTATTCAGCAGAGCAGTGGTTGGCTAAGGTGGGTGGTTTTGAGTTAGCTGCTATGGTCGGTGCAATGCTGCAAGCGGCGCAACAACGAATGGTTATTTTGGTGGACGGTTTTATTTGTTCTGCCGCCGCCTTGGTGGCTCGCCAAATGGCGCCTCTGGTTACCCAATACATGGTATTTTGTCATCAAAGTGCCGAACACGCTCACCAACGTTTACTAGATGCTTTAGGCGCAAAACCATTGTTGGGTTTATCGTTACGCTTAGGTGAAGGTAGTGGGGCAGCCTTGGCTTTTCCGTTAGTTCAATCTGCAAGCTTGTTCTTAAATGAAATGGCTTCCTTTGCTGCCGCTGGAGTCAGTCGTGAACATGACTAAGCAGCTTAGGCATCAGCTTAATTTGTTGTTTAATGCCTTTAGTTTTTTTAGTCGAGCACCGGTGCCTAAAT
>QGCX01000029.1_pt1 | contig 54704 bp, 49 predicted proteins | sample 4708031 | NCBI WGS metagenome assembly QGCX01 (sample SAMN08941163, study PRJNA450518) | Sediment metagenome, whole genome shotgun sequencing project. | reverse complement strand
TGAAGGCGGGTATTTAAGGTTTTATTGGACTAATTTCCTAACAAATAAAGGAGCAAAAACATTTCACACCCACAATAATCAAGATGGCACTTTCAATCCCTTCATTATCGCCGAGCAACGCGGTTGACAAGCGATAAAGCCGAGCACTGTTTGAGCGCAGCGAGTTGCGCAGGCGCGCTTCGAAACAAGTCGCGCAGGATGAAGATAATGCGGGGCGAGTTTTCTTTTTGCTTAGCTAAGCTTTGCTCGTTGAAGCTTAATGACATCGCCGTCTAGGCTAAATCATCCCTTAGCTCAGCACAAAAAATAATTTGGATTGTTCAATTTCTCATGAGCCAGAAGAATTACAAAAAGTCCCCATTGAGTTACAGTCCTTTACTGTTCACGATGATGAAAATTATTCAAACCTAAATCAGAAAGGTCGGGCAGATAGCCCGACCTTTTCATCTACTTAAGTTTATAAGCCACCACATAATCACCGATCGTGGTATTAAGAGAGCCGTGTCCTCCGGCAACCTGCACTACCATCTGCTCACCTTTACTATTGAGGTAAGTCATAGGTGTCGCCTGACCACCTGCTGGTAATCGAGCTTCCCATATCTGCTTGCCGGAAGTTAGATCATAACCTCGAATATAATCGTCTAGCGAAGCTGCCATGAATACAACACCACCACGGGTTATCACTGGCCCGCCAATTCCGGGCATACCCAACTTAATTTTGAGTGGCAGAGGTGTCATATCACGAATTGTCCCGTTTTTGTGTTGCCAAGCCTTCTCACCGGTATTCAAATCAACGCCTGCAACGTAACCCCATGGCGGTTGTTGACATGGTACTCCCAATGGAGAAAGAAACGGTTTAAGCGACACAGAATAAGGACCACCAGAATTTGAGTTTAACCCGTGTTCACCAGTATTCACTGGGCCTTTATCTGAACCATCGTTTGGCACTAGCTTAGATACAAATGCAAGATATAGCGGCATACCAAACATCACTTGCTTTTCTGGATCAACCGCTACACTCCCCCAGTTAAAGACGCCAAAGTTACCCGGATACACTAATGTTCCTTGGGTTGAAGGTGGTGTGTATTGACCTTCATAACGCAGTGAATGAAACTGGATACGACAAATCATTTGGTCAATTGGTGTCGCTCCCCACATATCTGCACCCGTTAACTTTTTAGGTTTGAAGTTTAATTCTGAACTAGGTTGGGTTGGAGAAGCGTGGTCAGCCTTAATAGTACCTTGAGGAGCAGGAACTTCTTTAATAGGAACGATAGGCTTTCCGGTCTCACGATTTAGGACATAAACGTCCCCCTGCTTGGTCGGTACGACTAACGCCGGTTGCTTTCCTGTTGATGTCTGCATGTCAAACAACACAGGTTGAGCGGGTGTATCCATATCCCATAGATCATGATGAATGAACTGCTGTACCCAAGCTACCTTACCCGTATCAATATGCAATGCCACTACTGAAGTTGAATACTTTTCTTCTTCGGGTGTACGGTACATACCTAACTGATCGGGTGTTCGGTTACCCATTGGCAGATACAATAACCCGAGCTTTTCATCGGCACTGGCAACGGACCAACTATTCGGTGAGCTTTCGGTGTACGTTTCACCCTGAGATATTGGTTTTGTTTGATCAGGCTTCGCTGCATCCCAGTTCCATTTCAGCTCACCAGTATCAACGTCATAAGCTCGTATCACACCAGAAGGCGAATTCACATCATAGTTGTCGTTGACTGAACCACCAACAACAACGACCCCATTTGAGACTAACGGCGGTGATGTCGAATAGTAATAACCTGCTTGCTTAAACGGCATATTACGCGTGAGATCCAACACTCCATCTTTAGCAAATTCCTCACAGCGTGCACCTGTATAAGGATCGAGCGCAATTAATCGCGCATCAGATGTCGGTAAAAACATTTTTGCATCACAACTAACAGGATCGAGTTCCTCGGATGGCGAACTTTGCACTTTAGCTGAACGAACGTCTCCAGAACGAGGTGGCTGGTAAGATACGCCTCGACAGGTTTGATGTTGACGCTGCATTTCAGTTGGCACCTTTGCATCGTATACCCATTGTTTTTTACCGGTATCGGCGTCTAATGCAACTACCCAGTTGTGCGGCGTACATAGGTATAAAGTATTTGCAACTTTAAGAGGTGTCGCTTCGTACGTTGTTTCACCTACATCCTGCGGTCCTTTCTTATCTCCCGTTTCATAAACCCAAGCCTGTTCCAGCTGTTTGATGTTGTGAGGCGTAATATTATCCAATGGTGAAAATCGCTGCCCCATATTTGAGCGGCCATAAGCATACCAATCAGTCTCCGGAGAGTTGCCTAAGTTGGCAGCGGAATTCACTATCTTTTCAGGCAAATCTCCCTGTTTGGCAGTTGGATGGTTGAGTAAACTGCCTAATAGAAGAACAGTAACAAGTGCCCACACCCCTGAACTTAACATTCTAGAACGTTTTGGGGTTGAAAATGCGAACAGTAGTGGTGTCGCGATAATTAAGAATAATCCAAGTCGAGGCGCCAGCCCCCACCAGTAGTAACCAGACTCATATAAAGACCAAACCGCCGTCAAAATGAGAAGTGCACTATATAAAATGTGGGTATTTGCTCGGTTTCTCAATCCAGAATAACTACTAGTAAGAAGAAGTAGGCCAGCAATTAAGTAATACCAACTGCCGCTAAGCGAAATAAGATATACTCCTCCAATCGTGAGTGCTAACCCGACGATGGCCGCCAAGATGGCAAATATCTTCATCGATATCTCCTATCCATTTTTTGATTTTTGGTTTATCAACCAAAGCAAGTTACGTGCAAAAAAATGAAACAAGAAGCAAATTAAGCATTGTTTAAAAATAGAAATTTATATAAATCAAACCATTATGTTTTTATAAAATGAAAGGCTGTATAAAATTACGTCATTAAGTAAATGTATAATGCTCCACTTCCCTGTAAAAAATACTCATCAAACTGAATACCATGTATATTTTTCAAATAAAATGAAATACAGTTTCGCTTTCATCAGCTCAAGACTTTCCAACGTCAACACACCATGACTCATCTCTTCAACTTCTATCATCATACCTGCGTAACCGACAGTACAAAGATATGAGTGGTCACACCAATCAATGGCCGTCTCGAACAACATATTTGCATTAGGTAAAAGGTGTTTAACGTAAGCCCCTATCCTGAGGTAAAGCGGAACATTCAATATAAAGCACTTTAGCTAGTCTACATAACCATGCCACTACGATAAATTTCTCTACTTATCTTTAATTTTAAAGGTAAATTTAAAATATCACCCATTTGGGGAATGGCTTGGAAAAATGAATAACACTAAGCTTATTTGCGATTGAGTCGCTAGCTCAATCACGCGTTTAGTTACCTATTGCTGTGTATTTTTACACGATTCACGCAAGCCCTTTGTTATAAAACAAAGGGCCTTTTTTTGTCTATTTAACCTGCCAGTTCAAAGTTTCGCCCGCATAAAACGGCACTAGCCTTTGCTTTCCTACCAATACAGAATCAGGCACCTGCCAAGCTTCTCTGCTTAGGGTAATGGTGCTTTGGTTGCGAGGTAAACCATAGAAGTCAGGGCCATTGAAGCTAGCAAAGGCTTCTAGCTTATCCAAAATGCCCAAGCGCTCAAAGATTTCGGCGTAAAGCTCAATCGCCGCTGGCGCGCTATAACAGCCAGCACAACCACAGGCACTTTCTTTGGCGCCTTGCAGATGCGGAGCGGAATCGGTGCCTAAGAATATTTTATTAGTACCGGTTGCGACCGCTTCTTGTAACGCCTGCTGATGACTTTGGCGCTTTAATACCGGCAAACAGTAATTATGCGGACGCAATCCACCAGCCAATAAATGGTTACGGTTATACATTAAATGCTGCGGGGTAATGGTAGCGGCAATATTATCTGGAGCATTCATTACAAACTCGGCGGCTTCGGCAGTGGTGATATGTTCAAACACAATTTTCAGCTGCGGCAGATCTGCGACGAGGCTTTTCATATGTGCATCGATAAAAGCCGCTTCGCGATCAAAAATATCGATGTGAGAATGCGTCACCTCACCGTGTACCAATAACAATAAGCCGTGTTCCGCCATCGCCTCAAATACCGGACGTAAAGCTTTAACATCAGTAACACCATGTGCCGAGTTAGTCGTAGCGTTAGCCGGATACAACTTGCACGCTTTTACGATGCCGCTGGCTGCAGCCTCGGCAATGGTGGCAGGCGTTGTTGCATCGGTTAAATACAGGGTCATTAATGGCTCAAACAGATTGCCTTCAGGCAAACATTGTTTGATCCGTTGATAGTAAGCTTTCGCATCCTGAGCTTGGGTAACTGGCGGCGTTAAGTTAGGCATGATGATGGCGCGCGAGAAATACTTGGCACTGGCGTTGGCGGCAACATTTAGCATGTCGCCATCACGTAAATGAAGATGCCAATCATCCGGCCTGGTAATGGTAAGCGTTTGAGTCACAAATATCCCCTGAGTCGATATAACGGTGCACGGAAGTCTACCCGAACTTGCTAATCAAGTCTTGTCTCGTCGTCTAGGTGGATAAGGCATTGTCAAAACATCAAATATCAATCTAACTACACTAGCAATAAAGCTCTAGCTTAGCGGCTAAGATCACCCACCTAGACAATCGTAATTAATGGAACACTTCGGTAAAAAAGCTATGCATAGCAATAAATGAACGCGCTGCAGCTTTAGGATGATAAGCAGCCTTGCCCACCGCGTTTGCCTCTGGGTTGGTAAAGGAGTGAACTGCGCCACCATAAGCAATTAATTGCCAATCCACTTTTGCCTCATTCATTTCTTTTTCAAAGGCAGCCACCTGCTTTGGTGAAACATAAGGGTCTACTGCACCATGTAACACTAAAATAGGGGCTTGAATGTTGTTAGCATCGGCTGGATTTGGCGTGTCTAAATTACCATGGAAAGACACGACTGCTTGCAAGGATTCACCGGCACGAGCCAATTCCAATACCGCACCGCCGCCGAAACAAAAACCTATCGCCGCTACTTTACTTGCATCGGCATTGGCCGGCAGGTTTGCCTTCATCGCCTCTAAGGCTGCTTTAGTTCTCGCCCTTAAAAGAGCGCGATCACCTCTTAAGGCTTCCGCAGCCTTACCGGCCTCGTCGGCATTAACTGGACGCACATCGGTGCCATATACGTCGGCCATCATCACCGCATATCCCATACCAGCTATTTTTTTGGCTTTGTCTAGTGAGCCTGAAGTTGGTCCCATCCAGTTTGGCACCATCAACACCGCTGGCAACTGCTGTTGCTTATCATCATATACCAAGGTTGATTCAAACTGCTTGTCGGCCATAGTATGGCTAACCGTTTTGCTAACGATGGCCGCATTAACATTCAAGCATAGCGCCATAACACCAAATAAATAGAGAGATTTCATATACAGTCCTTTTTCATGGGCTTAGTAATACTTAACGTTGAGTTTAGCGGAAAAGTTTTTTCGAATGAAAAATATCCAAAAGAGACTGTAAACAATGTCAAACTCCCTTCAGGCCTGCAGAAGCCACGGTATCCAGAGAAAACTATGGTATGGTTAACTCTGCATAACCATTTCAAGTTAAATATTCAGGCGAATGAACCACAACACTTTTTTATTTCATGACTACGAAACCTTTGGCGTTCATCCAGCCAAAGACCGTCCTTGCCAATTTGCTGCCATTAGAACAGATTGGGAACTCAACCCAATTGGCAAACCAATAGAGCTTTTCTGTCAGCCGCCTAATGACTATGTGCCCCACCCTCAAGCTTGTTTGGTTACTGGGATCACTCCACAAGCCGCAATGCAAAAAGGCTTAATAGAAAGTGACTTTATCGCCCGAATTAACCAAGAATTTAGTCAACCCGGCACCTGTGGTGTTGGTTATAACAGTATTCGCTTTGATGACGAAGTGACCCGCTATACTCTTTTCAGAAACTTTCTCGACCCTTATCAACGAGAGTGGAAAAACGGTAACTCTCGCTGGGATTTAATTGACATGGTGAGAGCCTGTTACGCGCTGCGTCCAGAGGGAATAGAATGGCCAACCAACGACGACGGTCTAGTCAGCTTTCGCTTGGAATTGCTAAGCGCAGCCAACGGTTTAAGCCATGCCAATGCCCATGATGCGGTATCTGATGTGTATGCCACCATTGAACTAGCCAAACTCATCAGAGATAAACAACCTAAGTTGTTTAACTACCTGCTTAATTTGCGTAACAAGAAAGCCGTAGCTGAACAATTTGACCTGCTTAATAACAAACCACTGGTGCATATTTCTGGCATGTTTGGTGCTGCTCAGGGCTGTGCATCGTGGATCTTGCCGCTGTGCTGGCATCCGGTGAATAAAAACGCCATGGTAGTGGTAGACCTTAACAAAGATGCTCAGGTGCTACTGGAATTAAACGCCGAACAAATACATCAACGGCTTTATACCGCCCACAGCGAACTGGCTGCCGACGAAAAACCGGTGCCGGTAAAATTAGTTCATACCAATAAATGCCCAGTACTGGCGCCAGCCAGTACCCTAAGCCCGGAACGAGCGGAGCAACTTGGATTAGACCGCATCCAATGCCGCCAAAGCTTAAACTTGCTAGTTCAGCACAAAGCCGAGCTAAGCCAAAAACTTCTACAAGTGTTCAGCATTGAACGTGAATTTGAACAAGATGATGATCCCGCTTGCGCGCTTTACCGCGGCTTCATTGGTAACGCCGACAAACAACAAATGGAAATGTTACGCGCTAGTGACCCGGCACTTATAAGCAAACAGCAGTTTCAATTTGAAGACCCTCGACTTAATCGACTGATCCTGCCTTATAAAGCCCGTAACTACCCTGAATATTTAACTGAAACAGAGTTACAACAATGGCAGGCACATCGACAAGCTAGCCTTAGCCAGCAAATAGCCCAAGTGTTTCCTGAGCTAGAAGCCTTAATGAATCAACATCAAAATGATACCCATAAGGTAAATTTGTTGAAAAGTATCTATAACTACATTGAAAATCTTTAAAAACGTGACCAAAACATAATTTTATACTGGCAATATCGTTATAATTTTGACCGTTAAATAAGGAAGTTAATCAGCTCATGGTAATGCAACAAACAACAGGGAGTGCTTTTATTCGCGCGGCTTATTTAGCTTGTGGGCTAATCGTCGTGATTGCACAGCCCTGCGTTGCAGAAGAAAACGTCAATCAATTAAGACCGTCTTCTTTATTACGCCTTAGCGCCGAGCAATTCACCCTACTGGGTGATGTGTTTGAAAAAGCCTACCAAGATACTGACTTCTCACCCACCTTAACCAATAGCTACTTTTCTAATACTCAACTCTACGACATGGTGGCCGTACCAGTAATACAAACACCCTTTAACGATTTTCGTGTTGAGCTATTCAGCCATGTTTATGACCCCAAATACTCGGTTTATAAGCAGCTGAGTGAAAATTCGGTCTACCACAATTTAGGCCAGCGACAACTATCGTACTTAACCAATAAGTCAGATATCGCAGTTGGCCTAGGAATAGTAGCGCCATTAAATGATACGATGTCGATGAAAACGATTTTATCTAGCCATGACATTCCAGGGTATGGAGACAGTAAGTTCTCGATAGGCTTAGAATTTAAATACTAAGCCCACACCTTAGTAAGATTAACGCTTAATTGACAACGCTAACTTTATATTCAAATACCACCGCACTATCCGCCGCTAGGCTTAGCTGAGCTTGCTTACCCTGAGGCTGACAAGCAAACTCACTATCAGACCACAATACTTGCCACTCGCTTAAGTCCAAATCCACCACCAACGATAGGCTTTGATGGGCATCCCAGTTAAACCAGTATTGGCGGACTAACTGGCCATTTTGGTATTGCTTAGCATGGCGTAAGTCACTGCTTGCAAAGCGTGCTGCTTCGGCTTGATTCTGCCGCAACTCTTTCAATACTTGTTGCTGCGCGGGCTTAAGCTCTACTAGGCGATCGCCAGAAAATACCAGACCACTGCTCGCCAACAGACTAACTCGATGCCAATTATACGCCGCTTGGTTAGTTTGCTGCTCAGCGAGGTTATTGAGGGTGACGCAATCAGGGTCATTTTGCCATAAACGCTGATCTTGCCAATTACGGAAGAAGGTCTCTTTAGCGATTTGCTTAAAACGGTCAATGTTTCGTTCAACGTCATCAGCTACTCGCATACCATGCACTAAACCTAAGGAAGGCCACATCGGGGCATTACAACCGAGTATATAAGCCTTACCTTCACAGGCTTGGTGAATGGTTTGCATACCCATACGGTAAGCTTCAATTCGCGTTTTATCGCTCTGCGCTCGGTAGCCCTTGGCCAAGGTGCCCCAATAAATCGCATCAAGTTTAAAATAACGAACTCCCCAGTGGAGATACATATGGCGAAATACTTTGTATAAATAAGCATTGGCCTCTGGCTGAGTGGTATCTAATACGTACCAAGGTGTGCAACGCCATCCGCCATAAGTCACTTTTTCTGCAGCCAAAGGCTGGCCATCTTGATCTTTAACAAACCAATCGGGATGTTGCAGGAATAAGCGTGACTCAGCCTGAGCAATAAAAGGCGCTACCCAAATAGCGGGTTCTTTACCCTGTTCTCTAATTCGCTTGCATAAATGCTCAACCCCACCCAGAAAGCGATTTGACGGATACAGCCAATCTCCCATAAATTCTTGATAGCCATCGTCGATAAGCAGATGCTCTAAATCACCATAAGCGCCAAGCAATTGCCGCAAGTTTTCTTCAATAGCGGCGGCGCTAATATCGGCATAGTAGTGATACCACGAACACCAACCATTGGGCTTAGTGGGCCAAGTTAGCCGTGGGTGGTGGCGGTTAATGGCGCTAGCAAATTCGGCCAATACACTCTCCCTATCGGCGCCTTCGCTGACAAACAGATGTTCACTCTCAATGGCACTGCGCCCAGTAAGCGCCAACGTATCAGTATCGATGCCTATCACCAAACGACCATCAGGATAAATTTTAAAATAACCACTAAAACGCAAACAAGAGCTAAAACCGAGCAAAATGTAACGGCCATCAGTTTCGATTAGCAATTGATTGTAGGCAGTGAAATGATCGTGATCCTCGCTTAAGCGATACGCAGCGGCGTCCGGGCAGCGACCAATAGCACTAACATGACCCGCCTTACCATAACTTTGGGCCAACATCTGAAAACCTTCGGCATGAAACTTAGCTTGCTTAGGAAGCATTCCAGCTAACAAGTCGATTTTCCCCAAACGAATATTATGGCTGGATAAGTTATCGATCCTCACTACACATTCATTACCGTCCCATTGAGGGGTAAACAACAATTCACTTAAATTGGCCGATAAATGCCAATGACGAACCATTTTCAACACAGAATCAAGCATATACCTATTATCAACACCTTTAGTTAGAATCAAATACAGGCTAGTCACAAATATCTCAAACTCTCAGATAACTCAGGTAATGGTCTAGCAGGATGATTATAATCGAAGTGATTAGTAGATATTCATCAATTGATACATTGATTGACACAACAAAGGGAACGATTGATATGTCACAAACAACTCAGCAAGATCCTGTATTACTTGAAGCCCTCACCTTGCTTCTTGGTAGCGACACCATCCCCAACATGCTGAATAGCAAACAAAGCCAAGCGCTTTGCCAGCATTTAGATTGTAGCCCAATAAAATTAGCCGAACGGATGCTGCCCTTAGCCGCTAGTTTTGCTTTCGTACCTAAATCCAATTTTCACGTGGGCGCCATTGCCATAGATCAGCAAGGACAACTGTTTTTAGGCGCCAACTATGAATTGTCTTACGGGCCCTTAAGTGGCAGCTTACACGCCGAGCAGAGTGCCATTTTTAACGCCCTTAGTCATCGGGCAGAAGCCTTAACCGATCTCGTAATCAACGCAGCCCCTTGTGGTTACTGTCGCCAATTTATCAACGAACTAGCAGTAGCAGGACAACTAAAAGTTCACTTTAATCAACAAAATTATGATTTTACTGAACTACTCCCTCAATCCTTCGGCCCCAACGATTTGGGAGTACAATCCCCACTGGCTAAATTGGCCATTGCTCAAGCTAAAGAGCCGCTTGATTTCGCTAAAGCTAGCTATGCACCATACACTCAGGTACAAAGCGCAATGTTTGCCTATCAGGGTGAGCAACGCCTTGCGTGGAGCTGCTATATCGAAAACGTTGCATTTAACCCTTCAATCTCACCGCTTCTCACTTTATTATCACAATTGAAATTAAACCACTTAAGCTTGGACAATGTTGAACGCTTCGAATTATGGGAACATAAAGACAACCAATTCAGCTTTAAGCAGGAGTTGGAAAATTTTGCACAATATTCTAATAAAACCATGGTCCACTATGACTACCCTTAATCTAGGAGTATTTACATGTTAGGAACTGCGCTCAGCACTTCTGCTACTAAAGTGTTGTTACTTGGAGCCGGTGAACTTGGCAAAGAAGTCGCCATTGAATTACAGCGTTACGGAGTGGAAGTGATTGCGGTAGACCGCTACCCCAATGCCCCCGCAATGCACATAGCCCACCGCAGTTATGTCATTGACATGCTTGATGGCGAATCCTTAAAAGCCTTAATGTTAAAGGAACAACCGCAACACATTGTGCCTGAGATTGAGGCTATCGCGACCCAAACTTTGCTTGAATTAGAACAGCAAGGTTTTGCGGTAACCCCTACCGCCCGCGCCACTCAACTTACCATGAACCGTGAAGGTATTCGCCGCCTAGCCGCGGAAACCTTAGGCTTGTCTACCTCGGCTTACCAATTTGCCGATACCTTAGAAGAGTGCCAACAAGCAGTCACTAATGTGGGTCTTCCATGTGTATTGAAACCGGTGATGAGCTCTTCTGGTAAAGGCCAGTCCATCTTAAAAAATCAGGAACAGTTACAAGCAGCTTGGGATTACTCGCAACAAGGCGGGCGTACTGGCGCTGGGCGCATCATTGTAGAAGGCTTTGTTGATTTCGATTATGAAATTACCTTGTTAACCGTGAGCGCGGTTGATGGCATACATTTTTGTGACCCAATAGGCCACCGCCAAGAAGATGGAGACTACCGCGAATCTTGGCAACCTCAAGCCATGTCTGAGTTGGCTTTAGCTCGCTCCCAAGACATTGCTCGAAAAATCGTTAAAGAACTGGGTGGCTATGGTTTATTTGGTGTGGAACTGTTTATTAAAGGTGACGAAGTCTACTTTAGTGAAGTATCACCACGCCCGCATGATACCGGAATGGTCACCCTTATCTCTCAAGACCTTTCAGAATTTGCACTGCACGCAAAAGCTATTCTAGGTCTGCCGATTAAACAAATTCATCAGTTTGGAGCCAGTGCCTCAGCGGTAATTATGGGTAATGGTCAATCTTCTAACTTACGCTTTGATGGTTTAGCAGCAGCCTTAGACCATGCTAACAGTGAACTGCGCCTATTTGGTAAACCTAAAATTGATGGTCAACGACGTTTAGGAGTAGCACTTAACCGTAGTGACAGTATTCAGCAAGCGATTCATAACGCCAAGCAGATTGCTGAAAAAGTACAGGTGAAGTACTCCTAATGAGTTCAGGGGCATTCTCTCTTAACGATGAAGAATTGGCGCTATTATTAGCGCCAAATTCAGCCCCTATTTCTTCAAAACTATTAAGAGTGCTGTGGTTTCAATACCCTAGTCAACATAGTTATCATTCCATCGAACATATTCTGATTAACAATCTCGACGAGCTACAACTGCAGTTACAACAGAGTAACGAGTTTGATGCACTGGTCATTAACTGCCAACAATTAAACTCTGAGCAACTAGCATTGCTAGCCGACTTACTGGAAGAGCAATCGCAAATCTCGGTATTCTTGGTGGGAGAAATGCCTAACATGGCCTTTGATTTGCCGGATTTTACCTACTGTGCCAGCCCACATGAACTACTTGAACAATTTAATTACTGGTGTGACACCATTCAACAACAATACCAACAATGGGCTCACAGTAAAACCGTTTACCTTTATAACCCTCAGCCTAACAAAGACACAGAAACGGTACTACAACGCTTAAACTTTAATCAATACCATCGCTGGAAAGTGTCCTCAACACGCTCACTAACCTACGCTCAACTAATTGTGCTAGTCATCGATGAAGAAGATCCACAACTAGTTAAAACACTAGAAGCGTTGACTATGGCCATTCATCGGCCAGGGGTGGTATTTTTATTTTCAGAACACTCAAGACTTAAAAGTAGCATCGAACTATTTGCTAAACGCTATGGCTTAAATCTATTAGCCTCTACCAGCTTAGACCTATTCCAGCTACAATTATCTTTTTTAAGTCGGCAGTTTTTTCGCCGTTATCGACATCGATTAAACCAGTTAGCGCAGAACAGCCAACACTATCAGTATCTAATTAAGGATACCGAGAATAATCGCTTAGTTGGCGTTTGGGATTGGCCAGCACACTCCGCGTATAACTTAGAACAAGCCGAACAATTATACGCGGTGTATTGGCGACAATTTGATGAAGAATCCTTAATCAGCCATGTTGACGCGCTCGCCCCAGCACCATTTCAACACAAATTGTTACTGGTATTTAAACCCGACTTACCCACTGACGACTTATCTACGCTGATAAATATTAAGCAACAAAAAGTGAAACTGGCATGGCAGCCTGATTTAATGGCGCAGTTAACCAATGGACATCAGGTACTTAACTTGCTCGATGTTTTGGTGATTTCTCTGGATATGTGGGTATTACTTAATCAAAATAGTGAAAACCAATTGGTTTGGCAGGAAATTAAACATATTTGCCAATTACAACAGATAACATTGGCTATATTAGGCGCACAACCTGAATTAATTAGTGAATGGCGAGACAAGGGTTTCAACTTACTAGTACACCGTGAGGATAACGAGTCCGTCTAAGCCACTTGATAATAACTAGCAGTGAGCGCCAGCTCTTTATTAATGATAGCTTTTGCCATTTTGGCACATTTTCCACATTCAGAAGCCACCCCATGCTGCTTTTTCAAATCAGCCAACGTTTCACAGCCCTGATGTACCGCCTGCTTAATTTGCTTATCGGTAATGCCGTGGCAAATACATACAAACATCGTTTCACCCCACAATGAATATTACAGAGATTATATTGCGAACCATTATCATTCGCAATATCTTTTTTAAGTTAAACGGGATTATCGATGTCGATAAAATGAGTCTCCAAATCGTACTCCTGGGTCAACCACTCGCCCAAGGCTTTCACCCCGTAACGCTCAGTAGCGTGGTGTCCAGCGGCGAAATAATCAATCCCCATTTCTCTGGCGGTATGCACGGTGTTTTCAGATATTTCACCGCTAATAAAGGCATCTAGGCCCTGCTCTGCTGCTAGCCCTAAATAAGATTGGCCACCACCAGTGCAGATCCCTACTTTTTGAATCATTTGCTGATTAGAAATATGTAAGGGCTTGCGTTGTAGTGCTTGCTCAATACGCTCGGCAAATGCGGCGCCACTCATTGGCTCGGCGAGGCGTCCCACCATGGCCACACTACGCGGATCCCAAGCTTCTAAACCGCGTTTAAGTTGAATTCCCAAACGTTTAGCCAACTGAGCATTATTACCAAGCTCTGGATGTACATCTAAAGGTAGGTGGTAAGCATAAAGGTTGATGTCGTTGTTCAATAAAGCTTGCAAACGGCGCCGCTTCATACCGGTGACTACTGCTGCTTCATTTTTCCAGAAGAAGCCATGATGCACCAAAATGGCATCCGCCTTTAGGGTAATGGCTTGATCAATTAAGGCTTGGCAAGCTGTTACCCCAGTAACAATTCGCTTCACTTCCGCACGCCCTTCAACCTGAAGGCCATTTGGGCAGTAATCTTTAAACTTAAAGCTATCTAAATGTTGATTTAAAATGTTTTCTAATCGGGTATTTTTCATGGCACGGACTCACAAGTATTTTGCATATTGTAAGTAGCGTACGTACTAGGAAACAAGCCCTATAACTAAAGGAACTTAAAACAGAATAAATTGTTTCGCGCTTTCAGCCTGCTGCATCCAACTCGGGCGGTTATCTCGTTTAATCCACTGCCGATGCAAAGCACTATAGAAAGGCGCTCGAACGCCGGCTATTGCCACCAAAGGAAAGGCTACCAAACCCACTAAAAGTAGTGCACTACGGCGAAAAATTATAACACTGGCAGAAAATTGCTGACTCATATCAAACTCCAACTGGTTAGACCACCAAAGCTTAACCAATAATTGGTAATATAACTACAAAATAGTTAAAAAACGAACAAAAAAGCAAGAGATAAATTAAATGTTTGTAAAAAAGCAACAATTAGTCAACATTTGCTCTGCGTTTTTTATCGCTCCTCCCTGAACAACAAAAGCTTAAAAATAGGGCAAAATGAATAGTTCCCCCCTAACTTAGTGCAATAACCTGACTAAGTAATCAACTATCATAATTTATCAAACTAACAAATTAAATTATAACCAACTGATATTTAAACGAAAAATAAAAACAAAAAAATCAATAAACAAACTTGATAAATTTTGGCCAAAAAATTGCTGTTACACCTCTACTGACCACGCGGTCAGCTTTAATAATAAATATGTAAGGGAATACCCATGAAACAGAAAATTGCAGTGGCAACGCTGGCCTTATCAGGCCTATGTTTTGCTGGCCAAGCCAGCGCAGAAATGAACTGGAGCACTTTTAGCTTAAGTTATCTTTACGGAACAGAATATGAATTCACGCCTAACGGCGACATGCAAGTACTTACCGTAGAGCACGCTAGTGCGCATAGTTGGGGCGACAACTTCTTCTTCGTAGACCGTACCATGCCAAGTGAAGGTGATGCAGGCTTTTACGGCGAACTTTCTCCTCGTTTAAGCTTTGGCAAACTCACTGGAAATGATCTTTCAGTTGGTCCCCTTAAAGATGTCTTAATTGCCACTACCCTAGAGATGGGTGACGGCTTTACCAACTATCTTTACGGTATCGGTTTTGCCCTTGACGTTCCCGGTTTCCAATACTTCAACCTTAACTTCTACGATGTAAAAAATGATGTAGCCGATGACGATGAGCAACTTACTGTTACTTGGGGCGCGCCGTTCAGCATTGGCAGTCAAGATTTCTTGATTGACGGCTTCCTTGATTGGTCATCAGCCAGTGATACCAACAAGTCAGAAATGAACTTTACTCCACAAATTAAATGGAATGCGGGTAAAAACTTCGACTTAAGCTCGCCACTATATGTGGGTGTAGAATATGCGCATTGGAATAATAAGTACGGTACCGATATTGATGAACGAGTAGCATCCTTGCTCGTTAAATGGCACTTCTAATCGCATAAGCGATTCGCGCCCCCTTTAGTGATACCTATAAGGGGGCGCAAGCTGCTTCTGCTAACAACTAAAAGACTTTATTCTACTCATCCGCTGAATACTCTCGCATCATTGCTTCCACGGTTTCCACCATGTTTTGACTGCCACAAAAGAACGGCACTCGCTGGTGTAATTCATTGGGCTCGATATCCATGATCCGCTGAAAGCCATCACTGGCCTTGCCGCCTGCCTGTTCGATTAAATAAGCCATCGGGTTACATTCATATAATAAACGCAGTTTTCCGTTGGGTGCGGATGCAGTAGAAGGATAGATGTATATACCTCCTTTCAATAAGTTTCGGTGAAAATCCGATACCAAAGAGCCAATATAGCGAGAGGTATAAGGACGATTACTCGCTTGGTCGATCTCCTGACAATACTTCAAATACTTCTTCACACCGGTGGGGAATTTAAGATAGTTACCTTCGTTAATCGAATAAATCACCCCGTCATCAGGAATACGCATATTCTCATGAGATAAATAAAACACCCCTAAAGAAGGGTCACAGGTAAAGCCATGCACGCCATGCCCGGTAGTATAAACCAACATCGTCGATGAGCCATATATCACATAGCCTGCTGCCACCTGGCAATGACCAGGTTGCAGAAAGTCTTCCAACACTACAGGAGTTCCACAGGGACTAACTCGACGGTAGATAGAAAAAATAGTGCCCACTGACACATTAACATCAATATTTGATGAACCATCTAGGGGGTCCATCAAAACCACGTACTTACTATCGGAACGAGCGCTATCAAAGCTAACAAATTCGTCTTCTTCTTCTGAAGCAACACCGCACACCTCTCCCCGGGCTTCTAAAGCGGCTTTAAACTTTTCATTAGCGTATAAATCCAGCTTTTGTTGCACTTCTCCCTGTACATTCTCTACGCCTGTTGCACCAATAATGTCAACCAACCCGGCCTTGTTTATCTCACGGTTCACTACCTTAGCAGCCAATCGTATTGCGCCTAGTAGCTGAGTAAGCTCCCCCGTTGCATTGGGAAACTGGTGTTGTTTTTCTATTATGTATTCACCAAGAGTAATCATTGTAATCCCTTATTTAGCTGCACGTTTCCTTGAAAACCCTTTCAGGCCTCCATGTTATTTTGCAAGTATTTACGAAAAATTACCAGTCCGCTCCAGATTAGGATTGATAAACAAAAAACATTTGCATAATGTACAAAAAATAACTACTGTATATTAATACACTGTATATAAACACAGTAAATATCATTAACTGAGCATGGAGCAAACAATGGCACAACCTATTGAACAACTGCTACAAAGCAACAAAGTATGGCAAGGCAGCCAATGGCAACAAGCAAATATTGATGTTCAGTCAAGTGGCTTTAAACAGCTCGATCAACAATTACCTCATCATGGTTGGCCCCACAGTGGACTTAGTGAAGTACTGTATGAAAAACACGGCGTGGGCGAGTTACAACTGTTGCTTCCTGCCTTAGCAAAACTAAGCCAACAGGCTCGATGGATTATTTGGGTTGCACCGCCTTTCATGCCTAATGCTCCAGCTTTACAGCAACATGGCATTGATATCAGTAAGCTCATCATTGTACGCGCGAAACAATGCCAAGATATTCTTTGGACCATTGAACAAGCCTTAAAAAGTGGCTCGTGTAGTGCAGTTTTAGGTTGGTTAGACCAACTAAATTTAAAAGCCAGTCGTCGTCTACAACTGGCCGCCGAGCAAGGCAATTGCCACAGCTATTTATTTAGGCCGCAGCAACAACAGCAACAAAGCTCTAGTGCCAGTGTTCGCCTAGCCGTTAATGTCAGTAAACGAAATCATCAGATTAACTATCACCTACTAAAACGTCGTGGAGCAGCCCCACTTTACAACCAAGAGCTACCGCGCCTTAATTAAAACTATGAACCATCATGTACTGGATTTATTTTGACTTTCCTCAGCTCGCGCTAGATCTATTAGCGCGTGAGCGAGGTAGTCAAGAAGCGTTAGCGATTCAGCATAACAAGCAGATTGTTCAAGCCAATCAAACAGCCAAACATCTGGGGATCTATTTAGGCTGTTCACTCAATACCGCTTATCAATTAGCCCCACAGCTGCAAGTTTTTCAGCAACAGCAATCACAGTGCGAACACTACTTTGAACAGCTGGCGCAGCAAGCGCTTGCCTTTTCGCCACAGGTAGCTATCCACCCTGAATTTGGCTTATTCATTAGTGGTGCAGGAATGGACAACATTTATCCCACCCCCATCCTACACCTACAACAACTTAGCCAGCATTACCAACAGCAGCAACTGAGTATTCGCTTCGCCTACGCTAATACTGCCTTAGCGGCGCGTTGGCTAGCCCGAGCTCAACCGCTGAATAAAGTCAACGCAACCCGTTCCCTGCTGACCGAGTTAAACCTCAATTTAAGTGATTTATCTCCTCAGCAAGTAGCTAGCCTACAAGCGATGGGCTTGCACACCATAGAGCAACTATACGCCTTGCCTCGCCCTGAGCTGCGAAAACGCTTGGGCGAGCACAGCTTATCCTTACTAGATCAAGCTCTCGGCCAGCAACCCACACCCTTAGATTTTATTAAAGCCACACATGTTTACTCTCGGCGTTTTCCCCTACAAGTCGACACCCACAGTGTTCAGGGTCTAATGTTTGCGCTAAAGCAAGCTTGCCAACACTTTGAGCATTGGCTGCGCCAACGCCAGTTATCCAGTAACTTGTTACGGCTAGACTTGTTCTTCCGCGGTAAACCTCAGCAAAGCTTAAGTATTAAGAGTGCGCGTTTATTGCAAACCAGCCAAGACTGGTTGGCCTTATTGGCTTTAAAGCTGAGTGTGTTAAAACTCCCTGCTGCGGTACAAGAATTTAGCCTACAATGCCATGCTCTCTACCCCTTGGGACAAGAGGGTAATGGCCTGTTTGAAGCCCCGCTCGAAAAAAACGATCAACGGCTATTTGATCAACTGCATACTCGCTTAGGTGAAGACGCGGTTCATCGGCTCAATTGCCACGCCGATTACCGCCCCGAAAATGCGAGCCGCTATAGTTCACTCCATCAACATTTGCCACAGGACTATCCCTTGCAGTTTGCTCGACCTTGCTGGTTACTTCCGCAGTTAAAACCGATTGATATTCGACGCTATACCCTACTCTCACAAGCTGAACGTATTGCCAGTGGCTGGTGGGACGACAATAGTATTAATCGAGATTATTACATGGCGAAAAGCCCTAACCAGGGACTGGCTTGGGTTTGCCAAGAAAATCAGCAATGGTATCTGCATGGTTGGTTTAGCTAATGCCCAATATCGCCTTCGCCGAACTGAACGCTCAAAGCAATTTTAGTTTTTTATATGGGGCCTCCCATCCTGAAGAACTAGTCCAACAAGCCCAACGTTATGCTTATCAAGCCATTGCGATTACCGATGAATGCTCGCTAAGTGGTGTGGTTCGGGCTCATCAAGCGGCCGAAGCGCTAGCAATGAAGCTCATTATTGGTAGTCAATTTACCTCCGAGGAACAATGCCAAGTAGTGGTGTTGGCGAAAAATATTAATGGCTACCAACAGCTATGCAGACTAATCACGGAGGCAAGAAGGAGCAGCCCTAAAGGCCATTATCAGCTTAGTTTAAAACAATTTAGGGGAAACCTGGATCAATGTCTTATTTTGCTGAAGGCCAACGCTGCACTACAACCCGAGCACTTAGCTCAACTCAGTCAGCAGGTCTCGCCCCTGTATTTATTATTGCATAACGATCTGACTCAGCCAGCTGAAGCAATGCAAGCCTACCGCCAGCTGGCCAAGGATTTTAAGCTCGATTGTGTGGCCGCAATTAATCCACGGATGCATCTAGCCAAACGTAAAAAACTAGCGGATGTATTAGATGCTATTCGCCAACATAGTTGTGTTCAACAAGCGGGATTTAAACTCAGTAGTAATGCCGAACGCCGGCTATTGCCATGGCCACAATTACAGCAACGTTACTCCATTGAAGAGTTAGAGCGCAGCTGCCTATTAGCTGCGCAGTGTCAATTTAGCCTCAAGCAAATTTGCTATCAATATCCACAAGACAATGTCCCCGCCGCTTACTCTGCAACACAATATTTACGCTTGTTGGTAGAACGAGGCGCCAAACAGCGCTTTCCCACATCACTCAGCAACAAGTTACACCAACAAATAGAGCACGAATTAAACCTTATTAGCCAACTTAACTACGAACACTACTTCTTAACCATCTATGACATTGTGGCATTTGCTCGGCAACAAAACATTTTATGTCAGGGTCGAGGCTCGGCGGCCAATTCTATTGTGTGTTATTGCCTCTATATTACCGAAGTAAACCCCAGCCAAGTAGAACTACTATTCGAGCGCTTTATTTCTAAAGAACGTAACGAGCCACCCGACATCGACGTGGATTTTGAACATCACCGCCGAGAAGAGGTGATCCAATACATTTATCAAAAATACGGTCGCGAACGAGCCGCACTGGCCGCCAGCATCGTCACCTATCGCACCCGCAGCGCGATTAACGAAATAGGTAAAGCACTCGCCATTCCCGAGCCTATTCTGCATCAGTTAAATCATCAAATAGATTGGCGTGACAAGAGCAGCTCAACTACGACGAAGATCCTACAAGCGGGCCTACTGCCAGAGCATCACGCACGTAATTTCGCACAGCTGGTAGAACAACTAAAAGGATTTCCTCGGCATTTATCGCAGCACGTAGGCGGCTTTGTGATTGCTCAAGAGCAACTCTGCGATCTAGTTCCCATTGAAAATGCCGCCATGCCGGAACGCACTATTATCCAGTGGGATAAAGACGATCTCGAGGCCCTGCACCTAATGAAAGTAGATATACTCGCCTTGGGCATGCTTAGTGCCGTACGTCGCTGCCTAGATAGTTTAAGTCAACGAGAACAACGAACGATCAGTTTAAGTGATATACCACAAGACGACCGTAGCACTTACGATATGTTATGTCGTGGCGACAGTGTGGGCGTGTTTCAAGTAGAATCGCGAGCCCAAATGAGCATGCTGCCTCGCTTAAAACCCCGCAATTATTACGACTTAGTAATAGAAGTCGCTATTGTTCGCCCGGGGCCGATTCAAGGCGATATGGTTCATCCTTATTTACGCCGCCGTAATGGGGAGGAAGCCATCGACTACCCTAGCCCTGAAGTACAAGAGGTACTCGCCCGCACCTTAGGGGTACCTATTTTTCAAGAACAAGTGATAAAAATAGCCATGGTCGCAGCAGGTTTTAGTGGTGGCGAAGCCGACCAGCTGCGGCGCGCCATGGCCAGTTGGAAACGTAACGGCAAGCTGCTCTATTTCAAGGAAAAGCTAATTACAGGTATGTGCCAGCGCGGCTATTCTGAAGACTTCGCCAAACGTTTATTTTCACAAATTCAAGGCTTTGGTGAATATGGTTTCCCCGAGTCGCACTCCGCCAGTTTTGCTCTCTTAGTTTATATCTCGGCATGGCTAAAATGCCACGAGCCCGCAGCGTTTTGCTGCGCCCTGCTAAACAGCCAACCCATGGGTTTCTATAGCTCAAGTCAATTGCTACAAGACGCCCAAGCGCACGGCGTTAAAGTGCTTCCTATCGATATTAACCATAGCCTCTGGGACCATAGCTTAGACTATAGTCAAAACGCCAATGGAACGATACGGCTCGGTCTAAAACAAGTGAAGGGTTTAAACTACAAACGCCTAAGCCAATTACTGGCGAAGCGTCCTCAACAAGGTTTTAGCCAGTTGTTTGAAATTACATCTTTATTAGATAAAACCAGCTTAGAATTATTAGCCAGTGCCGACGCGTTTGCTAGCTTAGCTGGGCACCGTCACCAAAGCCGTTGGCAAATGAGTGGCAGTGAAGCCCCCCTCCCCTTATTTCCTATGCCTAAAGAAGCACAAGTCAGCCTTGCGCCCCCCAGCGAATTTGCCGATATTCAACAAGACTACCTAAGTGCTGAGTTAAGTTTGCGTCGCCACCCTTTGTCGTTATTACGCCCACACCATGCTTTAAAACATTGTTATACACGAGCGCAATTATCAGACTGTAATCACGGTCAACGGGTTAAGGTGGCTGGCTTAGTGGTAGGGCGACAACGCCCTAGTTCAAAGGCCGATGTTACCTTCGTCACCCTAGAAGATGAAACCGGCAACAGCAATGTGATAATCTGGTCATCAAGTGCCAAAGCACAACGGCAAGTGCTTATTTCGTCTCGTCTATTAAAGGTATATGGGCGACTCGAGAGAAACGATGAAGTGATACATATCATCGCTGGGAGACTAGAAGACTGCTCGAACCTACTTGCAGATTTATCGCTTCGCTCTCGCGATTTTCGCTAGGTCAGTTAAATCAACCGTGATAGGAACAACATGTTAGACCCTTATGCAATAAAAGTAATTAAAGCACCTTTAGCCTTCAGCGCGACACTTCTCGACAAATTGGGTTTAAGCGCCAACCAAATTACCCTCAGTGGTTTTTTGATAGGTTTAGCTGCGGTTCCTTTATTGGCTTTTCAGCAGTATCAAATAGCCTTAATAGCTATTCTCCTAAATCGTCTATTTGATGGTTTAGATGGCGCCTTGGCCAGAAGACAAGGTTGCAGTGATTTTGGGGGCTACCTGGACATCGTCTGTGACTTCATTTTTTATTCAGCCATCGTGGTAGGTTTTGCCTTGGCTAAGCCAAGCGAAAACGCTCTCGCTGCTAGCATCCTAATTTTCAGCTTCATGGGTACCGGCTCAAGCTTTTTAAGTTTTGCGGTTATGGCAGCTAAACGCCAGATCGAAAGTACCGTTTACCCACACAAATCATTGTATTACTTAGGCGGGCTTACCGAGGGCACAGAAACCATCAGCTGTTTCATATTGTTCTGTTTATTCCCCGAGCACTTTTCACTTATCGCCTTGGTTTTTTCTGCATTATGCGGCCTTACCACAATCACCAGGATCCTCGCGGCAAAGGCCACTTTTACTACAAGCAACAGTGAAATATAATTATCCCCTTACTTCTGCAATCAACTCACTCTGCTCCATCCCCGCAGAGTGAGTGACGTAGATAAAGGTTTAAGCAAATTCAAGTTCAGGAATACGCTGAGTGGTTAAAGTAAGTAAGGCCAAACAATTTTGTCGCGCTTTCGCTTCATCGCCCGCCATAATGGCTTGATAAATAAGCGTGTGCAGCTTCATCGACTCATCATCATCTTGCGAAAAATGCCCTGCAAAACCTTGATACATCACCTGTAATACATTGGCAAAAGGAATATAAAAATTATTCCCCGTGGCCAAATAAATCAAACGATGAAACTGTAAGTCAGCAGCAAACCACTCACTTGGCGAATCACTATTCGTTAAAGAGAGCATTTTTTGGTAATAATCTGATAATTGCATGCGCAGCTCAGCACTAGCATGTTTGGCCGCTAAGGCCGCCGCTTCAGGTTCGATGGCTCGGCGCAAGGCTAAAAATTCATTTAGGTTTTTATTCACATCACCTAAGCCAGCCATCCAACTTAGTAACTGCGAGTCCAACATATTCCAATGTTCACGTTTTTTTACTCGCGTACCAATTTTGGGCCGTGATTCTAATAAGCCCTTAGAGCTGAGATGTTTAATCGCCTCACGTAATGCAGTTCTACTTACTCCAAACTGCTCACATAACTCCATCTCTGAAGGAATAATACTATTTTGTGGTAATGCACCAGATAAAATCCGTTTCGCAATTTCTCTTGCTACTTGGAGATGTAAGCTACGCGATGCACCTTCGATCATTGCAAATTCGTTAGCCATAGGGTTCCTTATTACTTTCCTATGTTGTGAAGCACTTATAACACCAATAAGTACTTATTTAATTCTGCATAAGCATTAAGCACACACGTTACCAGATTTAAAATCCACTGCTAGGAAAAGGCTTATAGCATTTTGAAATTGCTGTACTTTTTTGCGTACACCTAAAGCTAAATCTTTGAAAAACTGTCGCTAATACCCAACAGCCGGAACAGAATAAAAAACCATAAATATTACAATATCAGCTTTATTTACAATTTCGTTAAATTGTAAATCATATTACTTATGTGAATAAAGTCGGGGATATGTTGACTACAAACTGAATAAATAAAGTGCAACCACAACACTTATGTATAACATTAATACAAATAGACAAGAGCTTGAGTTAGTGACTCCAACCCGCCACATATTTACCAGTTATAAGTAGGCTATCGTTTTTAGGCGGGTAGGCTCACACTGCGGCAAACCGTATTACGGGCTCTGCTTATGCTCCAATTGACCGCAAAAATTCAACACTCTAGATAAACGTAGCGACCAACTAGCTCACCGTTAAGACATTTACACAGGAATTGATTTTACTGCCCGTAAGGGTGGAAAGACCTTCTAGATTAACATGGTTCAGGCTTCTAAAACGTAACGCTTTTCCCTCAGCAAAAGCGGCAAAGCGTTAGCTAATATAAGCACTAAGCTCAGCGTGTAAGTAATATACGAGGAATAGTGCGCGCCCCCTTAGGTGCTTTACCATTGGCCGCAGCAAAGGCCAGCTTCAAGGTAGTATCCGCCACTAACTCTAACTGTTGCGGTAAAGATTGCACTTTAATGGTCAACATATTCAACAAAGCATGATCACCAAAGGTAGCTAGTTTAACCCGACTAGATAATTCCGGTTGCTCTACCAGCACATCCATAATACCTTCAAACAAGGAGTAAGATGTAGCTACTATTGCTTCAGGTAGGCACTGCTGCTTGACCCAAGCTCGCACAATGGCCGCGGACTCTTCACGGCTAAAACGTTCACCATAGACCACCTTTGTATCAATCGGCTCTAGAGCGGCGTTTATAGCTTGATGAAAACCCTGCTCCCGCTCTTTTGATACGACTAAATCTTTCGCCGCTGCTACCAGACCGATTCGCTTACAACCTAAGTCGAGCAACGACTGAGTGAGCTGCAAAGCGCCATCACGGTCGTCACTAATTACACTAGCAAAATGCTCGGTATTAAACAGCCTATCAACCGCTACCACCGGGATCCCTTTACTTTGCACCTCTAAGTAATAGTCGTCGGAAGCGCTTAAGCAACTAGCCACAATTAACACGTCAATTCGCCGACTAATGAGGCTACTCACTACCGCTTGCTCATTCTCGGCATCATCGTCACTACTACAAATGATTAAATGATAACCTTGCTTGCGCGCATCCCTCTCCAACAACTTGGCTAGTTTTGCATAACTACTATTTTCAATATCCGGTACCACTAAACCAAAGGTTTTACTGACCCCGCCTCTCAGAGCACTAGCAGCATGGTTGGGCTGATAATCATGTTGCTGAACCACAGCCAGCACCCGCGCTTGCGTTTTTTGACTAATTCGATACTTTTCGGCTTTACCGTTAATAACATAACTCGCCGTAGTTTTAGACACACCAGCCAGTAAGGCTATTTCGTCCAGCTTCATAATGTCGCCCTGTTAAAACATGCTGTAAAACGATCTCTCGTGATCAATGTCACTTTTTGTTTACAAATTCTTGAAGAATAATTGCAATACTAGCTGAATCGATTCAGTATGTCATTATTAGTTTGAGTCGCTACACTTTTGGCAGTCAAACTTTTTTTATAAACCAAATGCTGAATCGGTTCAGCGAAGCTGTTCAGTAAATTAAAGTGCAATTTAAAGGAGCGCTTCCCATGTTAACGCTAGAACCCAAAGACATTTTGCTTGAGCAAACAGCGCAAGATAAACAAGCCGCGATTAAGCTGTTAGCCTCATCTTTAGAACAAAAAGGGCTAATTTCTGATAGCTATGTTAATGGTATGTTAGCTAGAGAGGCGACAAACTCTACCTACTTAGGTAGCGGCATAGCTATTCCTCACGGTACCACCGAAACCCGTGACCAAGTAATACAAACTGGCGTAGCTGTTCACCACTACCCTCAAGGCGTAGATTGGGGCGATGGCAATACGGTGTATCTGGCGATAGGCATTGCCGCTAAATCATCTGAGCACTTATTGATTCTTAAGCAGCTAACTAAAGTATTGTCGATGGATGGAGCTGAAGACTTAATCAAGGGTGCCAAAGATGCCGAAACCATTACCAACCTAATCAATGGCCACACCCAATTAGAAATCGACTTCGATGACTCATTAGTACTAGAAAACTTTCCTGTGAACAGCATGCTACAGCTCAACGCAGTTGCTGCTGGCACTTTACAAAACAAGAATTTAATTACTAAACAAGGTCTAAGCACAGCCTTAGAAAAGGAACCAACCCACTTAGCTAATGGCGTATGGCTAAACTGTGTTGCCGAAGGTGCACAACGTAGCGGACTATGTGTAGTGAAAGCCGTCGAAGCCTTTGAGCACAACGATAAAACGGTTAAGTCATTGATAATGGTAAGTGCCGCTAACCCTAGTTATAGCAGCATTTTAGAAGTACTTAGCCAACAACTTTATCAAGACCAACTCAGTAAGTTATCTCAGCTTGGTCCACAAGAACTGGTAAGTTGCTTTAGCCAAAAAGAGGCCGTGGTGGTAGCCGAAGATGACGACAATGCCGCGGTATTTGAAATTATCAATCCTCACGGCTTACATGCGCGCCCTGGTGCTTTGTTAGTGGCAGAAGCTAAAAAATTTAAAGCGAATATAAAAGTCACCAATCTAGATAGTGAAACGCCCACCACGGTTAATGCTAAGAGCTTAATGAAAGTGATGACCTTAGGCGTGAAATACAAAGATAAATTGCAATTTGTTGCAGAAGGTGAAGATGCTCAACAAGCCTTGCAGGCATTGGGCGCTGCCATAGCCGCTGGCTTAGGAGAAAGCTAAGATGAGCCAAAACAGATCTGTATTGACTATTACTCTGAACCCGGCTTTAGATTTAACCGGGCAACTAGAGCAACTGAATGTTGGTAAAGTAAATAGTATCACTGAAGACAGCCTTCACCCTGCTGGTAAAGGAGTTAACGTTGCTAAAGTACTTGCCGGGTTGGGAGCCACGGTAACAGTAAGCGGTTTTTTGGGTAAAGAAAATGCTTCTGCCTTTGAACATCTTTTTGCAAGCCAAGGCATCAACGATGAGTTTATTCGCGTAGCTGGCACCACCCGCACCAATGTAAAAATAGTTGAAACCAACGGCGAAGTAAGCGATTTAAATTTTCCCGGTTTCACAGTCAGTTCTGCCGACATAGCCGCATTTGAACAAAAACTACTAGAACTTTGCCAGCAACATAGCTACGTGGTGTTTGCCGGCAGCTTAGCCAAAGGCGTGACTCCCGAACAACTCGCTAATTGGATCCGCTTAGTTAAAGCACAAGGTTGTACCGTATTGGTAGACACCTCTGGCGCCGCTTTAGCCGCGGCAATTAATGCTGCGCCAAGCATGATTAAGCCTAATCAAGACGAACTAGAAGAGTTATTTGAACAGCAATTAAACAGTGTTCAGGCGATCAAACAAGCCTGCGAAGACTTAGCTAAAAAAGATATACAGCACATTGTTCTTTCTCGTGGAGAACAAGGTTCTTTATGGCTACATGAGCAACAATGGTTACAAGCTAAACCACCTAAAATGAAGGTAGTGAGCACGGTTGGAGCGGGTGATACCTTCGTCGCCAGTTTTTGTTGGGGGCTACTCCAGCAATTTGACGCTACCGAACAACTTAATTTTGCAACAGCCATGTCTGCATTAGCCGTTGCGCAAGCCAATGTGGGCCTACCCGCTGCCGATGAGCTAGAAAGAGTCTTGCAGCAAACCACAATTACACAACATTAATTAGACCAAGGATATGTTTATGAATACGGTAATGGTAACGGCCTGCCCCAGCGGCGTGGCTAACAGCATAATTACTGCTGGCCTATTGGAACAAGCTAGCAAAGAACTAGCTTGGACTAGCAGCATCGAATGCCACTCATCTATTAAAGAAATGACGCTGGTGAGCCAAGCTGATATCGACAAAGCTGACTTTGTGGTTGTGGTAGCTGAGCCAGATTGTCATGCTCAGCTAGAGCTTGGTCGATTTAATGGTAAACCGGTATATTTAGGTCTACCTAGCGAGGTTATTGCCAACCCTAAGGGCTTTCTCAATGAAGCCCAGCAAAAAGCCGCAACATTTACCGCCCCAAAATATACTGTGGCAGCGCCTAGTAGCGAAAGTGCATTAAAAGTAGTTGGTATCACCGCCTGCCCAACTGGTGTAGCACACACCTTTATGGCGGCTGAAGCACTAGAAGAAGGCGGTAGAGCGCTAGGTTACCAAGTTAAAATCGAAACTCGCGGTTCGGTGGGAGCTAAAAACCAATTAAGTGAAGCGGAAATAGCCGAAGCGGATCTAGTAATAATTGCTGCCGATATTGAAGTTGATTTGGCTCGATTTAAAGGCAAGAAACTGTATAAAACCTCTACAGGCTTTGCGTTGAAAAAAACCAAAGATTGCTACGCCGCAGCACTTAGCCAAGCGACTATTTATCAAGGCGGCGAAAGCAGCTCCGCACCAAGCACTGAAAAATCTGAAAAAACAGGTGCTTACAAACACTTAATGACGGGCGTATCACACATGCTACCGATTGTTGTAGCAGGTGGTTTATGTATTGCACTTTCTTTCATCTTTGGTATTGAAGCCTTTAAAGAAGAAGGGACCTTAGCCGCAGCACTTATGACCATTGGCGGTGGTTCGGCCTTTGCCCTAATGATTCCAGTATTAGCGGGTTATATCGCTTACTCTATTGCCGACCGTCCCGGCTTAGCCCCTGGTTTAGTTGGTGGTATGCTTGCCAGCTCAACTGGTGCCGGCTTCTTGGGTGGTATTCTTGCTGGCTTTATCGCCGGTTACCTAGCTAAGTGGTTATTAGATAACATTAAACTCCCCGCTTCTATGGAAGCCCTGAAACCGATTTTAATCGTTCCCTTTCTGGGGACACTAGCGGTCGGCTTGATCATGATTTATGTGGTAGGAAGCCCTGTTGCAGCAGCGATGACTGGCTTAACCGAATTCCTTAACGGCATGGGTTCTACTAATGCAGTATTGCTTGGTATTGTGCTAGGTTGCATGATGTGTTTCGACTTAGGTGGGCCAGTTAACAAAGCAGCTTATACCTTTGGCGTTGGTTTATTGAGCACTCAGACCTATGCTCCTATGGCGGCAGTGATGGCTGCAGGTATGGTACCCGCTCTAGGTATGGGTTTAGCCACCTTCCTCGCTCGCAAGAAATTTATTGAAAGCGAACGTGAAGCCGGTAAAGCCTCGTTTGTACTCGGTCTGTGCTTTATTTCTGAAGGGGCGATTCCTTTCGCAGCTAAAGATCCAATGCGAGTGATCCCAAGCTGCATGCTTGGTGGTGCTGTAACTGGCGCTCTATCCATGCTATTTGGCGCCAAATTACTTGCACCTCACGGTGGCCTATTCGTATTGTTCATTCCTAACGCTATTTCACCCGTATTGTTATACCTTGTAGCGATTGCCGCTGGTACAGCCATCACTGGTTTCGGCTATGCCTTAATCAAAAAATCAGATACAGCTTTAACAGCTAAAGCTTAACTTCCTAACAAAAAGCCAGCGGCTCTCGCAGTTGGCTTTTTTCTTCACTCATCAGATTTGAATAAAAGGCCTTAATTAGCCAAGATTTTGAGTTTTAAATGCTGCTGCTCAACCAATTGCCTAAACAGGCTACTGCCTTATAACAAATTTCTCACTCGTTTCAAAAAATATCTAAGCCAAAACCCTAGATGACTTGGGCTCGGCATAGTTAAGTGCGTCACTACACACAATGAGGAATTACAAAGGGATAGCTAAGTATCGACACAGCAAATGTTCGGCTAGGTGTTAAAATTAAAGCATGGTTTAAGTTTACGAATGCATAATCATGGAAGGGAATGAATTAGCATCACACTACTATCACTTACTCGACGCCCTGCCCGAGCATGTATTCGTTTTTTCTGAACAGGGCCAATATTTAGAAGTCTTCGGCGGGCAAGACAATAACATCAATTTTGATTGTAAGATTTATCTAGGAAAATACCTAAGCGAAGTGATGCCACAAAACGCGGCTGAACTATTTCTTTCCTACATTCAACAAGCTCTTCGATTGAATCAGGCAATAATAGTAGAGTACCACTTTAATAACGACAGCATGATAACATTTCCAGAGCACATTCAACCGCCAAAAGAGCTATGGTTTGAAGGTGTAATAAAACCCTTAAGCGAATGCTATAATCAGCAAAAAACTGTACTCTGGACTGCCAAAAATATTACCCAGCGTCACTACTTGGAACAACGACTTAAAGCCCTATCTGAAACCGACGAGCTTACCGAAGTATTAAACCGCCGAGCCTTTATGAGTGCGCTTCACCACAGGCGTCAACAATTCTTACGTGATTCTCAAGACACGAGCTTGCTCATGTTAGATATTGACCGCTTTAAATTAGTAAATGATAGTCTTGGGCATCAAGCTGGAGATGCGGTAATCAAACATGTGATAGGCTTGTGTAAACAAACCATCCGCGAAACTGATTATCTGGGGCGACTTGGCGGCGAGGAATTTGCCATAATATTACACGATACAAATTTAGAGCAAGCCTACCAACTAGCCAGCCGACTTTGTCGACGTGTAGCCTCCGAAGCTTGTATTTGGCAACAACAACCCGTTCCGGTCACCATTAGTATCGGCTTATCGGCATTTCAGCGCGAAGATAAAACCCCAGAACAAGTTATTCAGCGCGCCGATCACGCCATGTATACTAGTAAGCATTTAGGACGAAACTTAGTGTCCATTTTTTCGCCTAGCCACCATACTCAGCAGTTAAAAATGTAAGGCTTATCGTATTTTGAAATACAGAATCTGGTTCATTTACACATTATTTTTTTTGGGCGCTTTAATCAGTAAAACCACAACGGCAGACAGTGCTTACTTTCCGGTATTAGCCATTGAATACCCCCCTTTTACTACCGAAGATCATCCTGAAGGAGGTATGTTAATAGCAGAACTGGCCACTAAAACGGCCTCATTTAATTTGCTCCCTAAGCCAGTATTCATGCCATTGGTTCGAGTACAACGAACCCTACAAGAAGGCAATTGGTGTACTTCTTTGGCACCACCTTTAGATCCCCAACATTACCCCTCGGTATTCACCGGTCTTGAGCATTTAGCCTTTCATTTATATCGAATAAAACAACAAACGCGCTTCCATTGGCAAGACTCTAGAGAACTACAAGGCCGTGAAGTTGCGCTACTTCGCAGTATGGAAGGCACTATTGTCACCCAAAGATTACTGCAATCAGGCATTAATCCTGTTTATGTTAACTCACTGGCACAAGCACTAAAAATGGTGGCAAAAAAACGAATAGATTATGCACTAGCCGATGAACACAGCTATCAATACTACCAGCAGAAAGGAGTATTAGATGAGAATTTACTAGAAGCATCAGAACAAACCATTTATCAATTTGAAAGCCGTCTTTGGCTTAACCCTGAGTGCCGCTATAGCAGCCAAATACAAGCAATTTTTAACTCCCCATCGCCCGAGGAGGTCCCTACTAATTAAAACTAGCTAAACGGGCTGCAAAACCCATAAAAAATAGCCCTAGGGCTCCATTACCCAACTTGGCTAGGGTTTGATTTTGCTTAAAATAGTGAGTTAAAGAGCTGCCCAAAAGGATCAGTATACTGAGATAAGTAAAACTACAAAGCTCTAAAATAGACGCAAGAATAGAATAAGAAATCCAAGTACTGTGATAGTTGTTATCAATAAACTGAATAAAGAAAGAGACATAAAACAAAATTGCTTTAGGGTTAGTTAAACTCAAACTCAAAGACTTTCGAAATACCTTTTCTGTTTTCGGCTTAATATACTCTTTAACTTGTGACGCGCCCCACCAGTGGGACCAAATTAATCCCAGTCCCAAATACAGCAAATACGCCGCGCCTAAATATCGAATAATAGTAAACAGAACCGGCGACGCTTGAATGAGTGAGGCTACTCCAAGATAAGCCAGTAAAATCAAGATAGCATCGCCGAGTAAAACTCCTGAAGCGGCGCGATAACCTGCGGCAATACCCTGACTAGCCCCGGTTTTTAATACATAGAGTGAATTGGGACCTGGAGCCAAAATAATCACAATTAAGCCGGCTACGTAAGTCCAAATATTCACCACGCCATAACTTTCAAACATCAGCATTGTCCTTACTCACTGCGCTGCTTACACAGTAAAACTACTAAAATAACTCAATATCTTCTATGAGAAAACTAAAACACTAGTCCATTAATGATCAAATTTACCATAAAATGAAAAATCAGAAAAATTAGCGCCAGTTTTCTTCAAGTTAATCCTTAGATCACGAAACAATCCGCATGACCACTGGCTTTAGCCATAACAAGCTGTGAACATTTATCGTACAAAATTTAAATAAGCTGTCGTTTTCCACGCTAATCTAACGCCAAAACAGGCGCTTACGGTTTGACAAGTTCGATTGCGAATGTTTAGATCTCTAAGCAAATTACACCCATTCAGGTAATAGCTTTCTCTCTATTGGATTGGCGGCATGCTATCGACCCTTGCAAATATGCAACATGCATTAACTACGTCAACACAACAGCGAAAAAACTGTTTCCCGAAGCAACAAAGCCTAAACGACCTATAAATTAGGCCGTGTTTTGTTATTTAGGAGATAACATGTCAGATAAACATGACAAGTACAGTATTAATAATACTGACTATACGGTTGGACAAGATAACGTCCAACGCTGGGGGTTTGATGTTCACAACCCCGTGTTCGGCATCAGTGCCGGACTAATCCTACTGTTTCTAGTTGGCGTATTAGTTAGCGACACTGCCAGTACCAAAGATGTATTAGATGGTTTTAAATGGCAACTTATTGGTAGCTTCGACTGGCTATTTATGTGGGCAGGTAACATCTTCGTGATTTTCTGCTTAGCTATCATTGTATCGCCATATGGGCGGATCCGTTTAGGCGGAGCCAATGCCAAGCCTGAGCATTCTCGACTGTCGTGGTTAGCGATGTTGTTTGCCGCCGGTATGGGTATTGGTTTAATGTTCTGGAGTGTGGCTGAACCCGTTGCTTACATGACAGGTTGGTATAAAACGCCATTAGGTGTTGAGCCAATGACCGAGCAAGCCGCGCAGTTAGCGCTTGGCGCAACCATGTACCACTGGGGTCTGCACCCTTGGGCTATTTATGGTGTAGTTGCCTTATCTATGGCTTTCTTTGCTTTCAACAAAGGCTTACCATTATCAATCCGTTCGATCTTCTATCCGCTATTAGGTGACCGCGCTTGGGGATGGCCAGGACACATCATCGATATTCTAGCCGTTCTTGCCACCTTGTTTGGTCTAGCAACATCGCTAGGTTTAGGAGCACAGCAAGCCGCCAGCGGTATTCACCACGTGTTCGGCTTAAGCAGCGGCATAGGTATGCAAATTGGGGTGATTATTTTCGTTACCTTGTTAGCGATTATTTCAGTTATTCGAGGCATCGACGGCGGTGTTAAGGTTCTCAGTAACATTAACATGATTATCGCCTTGGTATTGTTACTGTTTGTGATGTTTGATGGTATTTCAGTTATTGTTAATACCATTCCAAAAACCTTGTTCGCCTACGTTGAGAATTTTATTCCACTCAGTAACCCTCATGGTCGTCCTGATGAAGCCTGGTTCCAAGGTTGGACTGTATTCTACTGGGCATGGTGGATTTCTTGGTCACCATTTGTGGGTATGTTCATCGCTCGGGTATCACGTGGTCGTACCGTTCGTGAATTCCTAACCGCAGTACTTATTGTGCCAACCTTAGTGACCATAGTATGGATGGGTGTCTATGGTGGTATGGCTTTAGACCAAGTGATCAATAACGTAGGTAGCCTAGCCAGCGACGGCTTAACCGATGTATCTTTGGCAATGTTCCAAATGTTGGATAACCTACCAGGCAGCAAAATCCTATCAGTGATTGCAATTGTTTTGGTACTGGTATTCTTCATTACATCGTCGGATTCAGGCTCTTTGGTTATCGACAGTATTACCGCAGGCGGTAAAATTGATGCGCCGATTCCTCAACGTGTGTTTTGGGCTAGTGCCGAAGGCGCTATCGCTGCTGCACTACTATGGATAGGTGGCACAGAAGCGGTTCAAGCCTTGCAAGCCGGCGCCATCTCAACCGGCCTACCCTTCACCATCGTTTTACTATTGATGTGTGTTAGCCTAATTAAAGGCTTTAGCACTGAGAAGTTCTAAACGACTATCACCCTGTGGCCTAGCGCCACAGGGTATCTATCGCGATATCAACATTCAGATGATGCCTTACCTGAGCAATAAATAGTTCCGCAGTAGCCTGCGCATCAATCAAAGCATGATGGCTCTGGTAATGTGGCAAACCATAACGCTGCCGACTTGCTGCTAAACGCAATGAGAAACTCTTCCTTCCCAAAATGTTTTGCCACCAATTGCGACTTAACTGCCGATGAATATTGGCTTCTACTTCCATAGTATCAACTAAAGGAAAACGAAATTCCTCATGCAGCCGCTTCTTAAAGGCTTCAGCTAAGAAGTTTCGTTCGATAGTCTTGTAGTGAACCACTACGACCTTCCCCTCTAACGCGTCCAGCAAAGGCTCTATCATTTGATTTAAATTGGGTGCATCGGCAATATCACTATGGGTAATACCATGAATGACTACCGATTCACTGCTTAGTGGCGGTAAAGGTCTGACCAACCAGTGTTTAGCTTGCTGGCAATAGATTCGTCGCATATCAAAGGGCACTAAGCCTATGCTAACAATATCATCGCGCTGAGCGTCGAGACCGGTGGTTTCTAAATCAAGCGCCACAAAAGAGACCTCACTCAAAGGGGTCTGCCCACCAATAATACCTTGCTGGTAGAAATGCTTTAATTTGGCATTATTGGCCTGGTCTGCACAGCGTTGGTATTCAGACTGCCAATCTTTTCCTGGTTGACTAAAAGGGAAAAAAGCCGGGAGCTTCCTCAACTTCATAAGGACTCTCCAGCACGGTTTGAATGATAGCGATATTTCAGAAAGTTTTGCGCATTACTTAAAATTTGAAAGGCATCCTTAAGATGGCGTCGCTCAAACTCAGATAAGGTTTCCGGCTCAATATTGTTATCCGGCTCTCGACCTGACTCGATATCAATCGCTTGATGGCGGATCCGCACCATCGAAATAAATTCTAATGAATCGCGTAAATCTTGGCCTCTTCCTTTGGGCAATATGCCCGCTTCGATGACTTCATCTAAGCGCTCAAATGAATTTTGCGTCCTTGAGCCAATGGCTAAGGCATGTACTCGAATAACATCGCCCAACGGCGCACTGCCACGGCGCTTAAGGTTGATGGAGTTATTGTGCTTGCCATCTTTTTCCATCACAAAATCTTTAAAGAAGCCTAGTGGAGGAGTGCGATTTAGCGCATTACGGGCAATTGATGCTAAGAAGCGGTTATTACGACGGGCGCGACGCGCAATAAAACTCTTCAACTGCTCGGCCCAATCTACCCTTCCCCAGACACCGTCTAAGTCAAAGAAAATACTACAGTTAAGTAAGGCTTTAGGATCAGGATTATCGATCCAGTTACTAAAACAATCCTCCCATTGCTCTAAAGTCATTCGCCATTCAGGATTACTCGCCATAATGCCCCCGCTGCAATGGGTATAACCACATTCGTTCAGGCCATCACAAACAAACTCAGCTAACTGTTCGAAGTAACGCTGGTGCAGCTCTGGTTGATAAGCCTCATCCAAAATGAGAGCATTGTCTTGATCGGTTACAATCAACTGTTCGTCTCGTGCCATTGAGCCTAAGGCGAGAAAGCAATACGGCACTGGAGCTTCTCCCAGCAATTCTTCTGCCAACTCTAGCAAACGCTGTTTAAAACTGCGTCCAATCACCGACATGGCCGAGCCAATCATATGAGAGTTCGCATCTTCGTTAACCATACGAACAAAACAATCCTGAACCTGCGGTAACAACTGGGCCAATTCTTCTCGATTTTGCGCCCTAAAAATCGACTGAACCAACAGCAAACTACTCTGTGACTCATAATGCAAAATATCAGCAATAGACACTACTCCGATAGGTCGCTGATTCTTAACAATGGGTAGATGCTGAGTATTGTTACGCAGCATCATTAACATCGCTTCAAAAATATAAGCATTATGATCAAGTGCACTTAAGCCCGTGGTCATGACTTCACTCACTTCAGTTTGATAATCCAACCCCACCGCCAATACTCGCGAACGAAAATCACTGTCGGTGATGATCCCAACAATTCGGCCATCGTCACCATCATCATCAAGCTGAAGTTCAGGATCTTCTAACAGTAAATACGAAACGTTATTTTCCTCCATCAATTCTGCAGCATGGCGAATACTGATGGTTCGGCTAGCAACTACCGCTTCAGAGTGAATTAAATTCTTAACCTTGGAGGTGGTCATGTCGTTCGGGTTTGCCTGTTCCACTACGGCATTACGCATACGCGCACTATCCTCAATAGCGACAAAATCAGCAAATTCTTCAAATTCGTTGCATAACTGCTCGAAATTTTGCTCTGGAATACAATAGATCAAGCAATCCTCGACCGCACTGGCAGGAAAGCGTACTTGATTCTTAACCAGCAGCCCCATTTGACCAAAAACCTCTCCCTCACTTAAACGGTTATACAGCTCACCATTACGCCTAAATACCTCCACTACACCGGTACGAATAACAAACAGATCATGGATCGGGTCACCAAAGCGTAAAATTTGGTCACCTTCACGGTAATAGGCTACTTCTACAGTTTGAGCCAGACTGTTAATACTGTCTTGAGGTAAATGAGAGAACGGGGGATATTGACTAAGAAATCCAGCAATTTCAATTTGTTCAGCTTGCATAGTGACTCTGGTGTTAGGATTTAAACTGAGTCTAACCCGAGACAGCAGAATTATCGAATTATTCGCATCCAACAAGCCTACTTTTGCAGCTTAGCACCACTAGGCAAAGTTTTGTTTTAGTGAGTCAAAATAAACCAGTAAAACAAGGTAAAGCCCTTCGGGCTTTACCACTAGCAGACGTTTGCTTAAGCAAAAACCTGTTTAGGAGACTCGCCGTAATCATTGTTATTAGGCTTACTGTCGAGCACCATAAATATCAACAGAACAATCGCACCAATTAACGGAATAAAGGCAATAAGTAACCACCAACCACTACGACCAATATCGTGTAAGCGGCGAACCGATACCGCCAAAGTAGGCATCCTTTACTTAACCTCCAATATTAAACAAGACTATAAAGGAGGCGTTTATAGTCTTATCTTGCTGTATCAGACTGGTACTTTACCAAGCAACAAGTCAACAATTGCTTCGTATAGTGAACCTAACTAAACGAAGCAAAGCCAAAATAACAAAACAGTCAATATTATAATGTTATTTAAATCAACAAATTAAAGAAAAAATATCTTTGTGATTTATCAACTCCCATACGCGACACGCAGCCTTTGAAAAGCTTAGCGGAAAAAAACAGCAGGACGAAAGTGAGAGACATCCCATTTTTATGTATTCCCCCCGCCCCATCAAACGCTAAATACTGAAGTCATGCATACAGCTAGCTGAGTGGGGCAATTTTTCATATAATGCCCCCACAAATGTTGGGCCTTATTCCCCCAGCACCACTTTGGCTTGGCCACAATAGACTTAGCAAAGCCAATTAAACAAAGATAAAAGAGAACTTACCATGAGCAATATTCCTCCATGTCCTAAATGCAATTCGGCCTATGTTTACGAAGACGGTTCATTACTTATTTGCCCGGAATGTGCTCATGAGTGGAACCCTAACGAAGAAATCGTGGATCCAGATGCCTTGGTATTAAAGGACGCGGTAGGCAACCTATTAGCGGAAGAAGACAAAGTCACATTAATCAAAGACTTAAAAGTGAAAGGTTCCTCGCTTGTATTAAAAGTAGGTACTAAAGCTGTGATTAAGCGCTTTGTCGATGCCGACCACGACATCGACTGTAAAGTTGATGGTCACGGCAGCATGATGCTTAAATCTAAGTTTGTGAAAAAACAAAGCTAAGCGATTAATTTATTAGCCTAAAAACCAAACCTGCTTATGCAGGTTTTTTATATCTAACCGTTTGTTAAAAGCTACAAAATCCAACTAGATCAAAGCGTCACTTAGCTTAGCTAGTTACATTAGCCACTTGCTAAACATTACCCTCTCCTTTTGCAATACTAACTTCATAATCCGATGCAAGCATCTTGTTAGGTACAACAATCATGATTAAAGTACTCTGCTTTGGCGATTCCAACACTTGGGGCTATCAAGCAAATAGTGGCCAGCGTTTCGCTAAAGAGCAACGCTGGCCTGGCATATTGGCAAGCCTAATTGGCAAGCATGCACAAGTGCTAGAAAATGGCTTACCTGGGCGCACTACTTATCTCAATGCTGATGAATATGGCTTTCACAGCGGCATCGAGGATTTACTAACCGAGTTAAACGAACGGCGTCCAGATTGGTTAATAATAATGCTAGGCACAAACGATTTATTTCCTGAATTTGACTTAAATGCTCAACAAGTCGCTGCAAATCTAGAACAAATGATTATTGAACTAAGCGAGCACTGCGCCCAGCATCAGCTCACCCAGCCAAAACTATTAATACTGGCCCCCCCAGCCATTAACCGCCGTGGCAACTTTGCCAAGCTATTTCGCGGCGCGGAGCTGCCATCTCAACGATTAGCGGCTTATTATCAGCGCTTGGCTGATGTGTTTAATTGTGAGTTTCTTGACGCGGCAAAACATATTACTGCCACCCTCCAAGACGGCGTACATATGGATGAAATTCAACATCAAGCTTTAGCTGAGGCTGTAGCAGAAAAGCTACTCAGCGCTTAATTACGACTAGCAACAAATTATTTATTCGCCTAACGCTTAGTTAAGCGCGGCAAGCAATAGGAGAGCTTCATGTTATTTATTTGCTCAGATATTCACGGCGACTACCAAGCCTTGCAACTCACATTAGCGGCCTTCGAGCAGAGCGGCGCTTCACACTTGGTTTGTTTAGGTGATGTATTAAATCACGGGCCGCGCAACCCGCTGCCTAAGCACTACGCCCCATTAAAGGTGGCCGAAGCCCTAAACCAAATAGCCGAACAAATTATTGCGGTAAGAGGAAACTGCGATAGCGAAGTAGATCAAGCTCTATGCCAATTTCCCCTGTTGGCGGAATATAATCAACTGTTATTAGCAGGACGTAAGATATTTATCTGCCATGGCCATAACTATGGACCAGACCAACTACCACCGCTGGCTAAAGGCGATATACTCGTCAGCGGCCATAGTCATACCCCCGAAGCAGGACGCCGAGGCAAGTATTTTCAGTTCAACCCCGGCTCGGTGGCGATGCCACGCCAAGGCTGGCCTAGCAGCTACGGTTTAATTGACGAGCAACAATTGCAAATATGCCGTCTAGATAAGCCACAAGTTTTACTCAATTGTCAGCTCAGTGAACCTGTTCCTATGAGCTAAACATCGGTTTATTAGCCACAATAGCCAAAATTAAATGAGCGCTCTAGCGACTGTTGGCTATTGCTTGGACTTAGTATAAGCGAGGCAATCCCTATAAAATTATAACTATTTGGAAGATTGCACCGAGCTCACGCATAAACTAAAACAGACCATCTACAGGTGTTTTACTTTATGCTAGTTATCGCAAGCCCTCGCTTGCAAAAGGCGCGACTAAGAAAGCAATAGAAATTCGTTTAAGTTTATCGATAAGTTGTTGATTAAATTCATCACTTGACTATGCTGAGAGCATCATTACTGTTGAGGGTTAGCTATGTTCCAGTTAACAGGTCGCAAACTAGCGATAATTTTCTTTGTTTTACTCATTATTAATTATGTTATTGCCGTTATCTGGAGCAGTGAGCCAGATCGAGTTGATATTAAAAGTTACATGACAGAACAAGCCGCCGCCAACGACGAGCAAATTGTAACGGGTTACGCTACCACTAGTGCACTGATGCTGGTTGCAGAAACCCTTTTAAACAAAACCGGTGGCTACTTGAGCAACGACAAAATGCCCCCCAGTTTGTTTATGGACAACATGCCCAGCTGGGAGCTAGGAGCACTTAATCAAGTAAGAGATTTGTCGCTAATCATGCGTAAAGACTTTAGTCGCTCACAATCTCAATCGGTTGAACACCCACAGTTAAAAATAGCCCAACCTAAATTTAATATTGATAACACCAGTTGGCAGTTACCCAGTGCCGAGCGAGAGTATCAAGATGCTATCGACGCACTTAAAATCTATCGTGCTCAACTAGCTAACCCCACCGATCCTAACGCGCAATTTTATGCCCGTGCCGACAACCTAGTAAACTGGTTAAACGAAGTACAATCTCGCCTTGGCAGCATGTCACAAAAACTCTCTGCGTCGGTGGGCAGAACCCGTTTAAATACCAATTTAGCCGGTGAAGAAGGAGCCTCCCAATCCACCTTCTCTCCATCAGAAAGCTTAGTTAAAACCTCGTGGTGGGAAATCGATGATGTATTTTATGAAGCCCGCGGAGAGGCATGGGCCTTACTGCATTTCTTTCAGGCAATCGAGATAGATTTTAAAGGCGTATTAGAAAAGAAAAATGCCACCGTAGCAGTGCGTCAAATTGTTCGTGAGCTTGAAGCAACTCAAGAAACAACATGGAGCCCAATGGTCTTGAATGGCACTGGCTTTGGTTTAGTTGCCAACCATTCATTAGTCATGGCTAACTATGTATCACGAGCCAATGCCGCTATTATTAATTTAAATAACTTACTCACCAAAGGCTAAGCTTAGAGTCCACAAGCAGCTAGTCAAAGCAGCGTCATGACGCTGCTTTTTACTCTTTATTAAGCCTTCATCACAAAGGATGTCAGCATGGATAAACAACAAGCAATAGAAGCCGCCACGTTTAGACGACTACTAAAGCATTTAGAACAACACAAAGAAGTACAGAACATCGAGCTAATGAATTTAGCCGATTTTTGTCGTAACTGTCTAGCTAAATGGATGATGGCAGCGGCTGAAGAGCAAGGCGAGTCACTAAGTTATGAACAGGCGCAAAAGAAAGTGTATGGCATGCCTTATAGCGAGTGGAAAGCCCATCATCAACTTCCTGCTACTGACGAACAAATGGCAATATTTAATGCCAAACAAGCCGCCAAGGCTAAATTGAACAATTAAGGTGTAATCCATTGTAATAAACGTTTCACTCAGTTGGTCCGTATAACAACTAACAGCCACTAATGAGGTAAACGCCATGCCCAAATCAATATGGATAAGAAGTAAAGCCAGTAACAATGCTAAAAGCTTAGTTATGCTGGGTTCAATATTGGTTTTGGCTGGCATTAGCATCTTATACGTTCCGGCTATGTTGGTCTCACTGCTAGCCTCTATATTGTTTTTTCTCGCCTATTTAGGGATACGAGTGGGCTTAGAAAAGTGGATGCAGCCGGTTTACTCGGTAGTATTGTGTTATGACCACCTTCAATTTCACCACCGCTACGGTGGCTGGTGTCTGCCATGGGAAGAATTGCAAAGAATCGATGTCCCCCGGTTGCACGACGGGCTCAACTGGCAAGAAATGAATTACGTTGGACTCAGGCTAAAGCAACCCGACTTTGTCTTAGATAGCCTATCGCCACGCCTCTGTGCACACCTACTAACGGAGCAACGAGCAGCACTACTGGCGTCCTTAAAACGAAGTTGTAGCCACTGCCAAGATAGCCAAGTAAGCGAACATTTAATCGAAGATGACTATTACAAATCTACTAGCGGCAAAATCTACACCGGCTTGAGTGGCATGTTTGCCAATCGCATGAAAAAACTCCGCGAGCTTACCGGGTATGATTTACTGATTGACCAAACCATTCTCGACCGCGAAGCCAGCGACTTTGTTGGCTTAGTTCGTCGTTATAAAAACCAAGCCCTTCTAGAACACAGCTAAAGCCTAGTAACGAGGCTGGTCGCTGCCTTCAACGGTACGCAAAAGTTTTAACGACCACATATATTGCTCGGGCGAACGAAGGATCAGCTTTTCCACTTCTTGATTCATGCGTAAAGTATCTTGGGCTACATCTTGACTAGGAAAGTCTTGCATCGGTGGATGAATATATAACTTAACCTTATGCAACTCGCTATCATAACCCGCATAAATAGGTACCACTTTGGCACCACTGAGTTGAGTCATTTTCCCCAACACTGGTAAAGTGGCTTTTTTCGCAGCAAATAAAGGCGTCATTAAACTAGCCTCTGGGCCAAAATCTTCATCAGGTAAATAAATGCACCCATAACCAGCACGCACCGCTTTTATCAAGGTTTTAATTCCTGCGTCACGCTCAAAAATCACCCCGCCAAAGCGAGTTCGCTGCTTAGCCATAGCCCAATCCACGATTGGATCGCCAGTTTTTTTAAACATAGTGCACACATCATGACCGCGAGTGCAGAAATAGGTGCCAAGAAAATCGACTGGGTAGCTATGAGGTAACAACACAATAAAACGTTCATTGTTAGCCAATAGGCTCTGAATATGCTCTTCCCCGTCTATTATCATTCTATTTTGTAAATAAGATTTTGAACGAACCGTCATCTCCCCGGTGCCCAATATCAATTGTGCAAATATTTGCACATTCTTTAGCATCAAACTCTCTCGCTGCTCTGCGCTCATTTCGGGGAAACATAAAGCGAGGTTAGTATCAGCAATTGCTCGACGCTTTTGCAAGGCCTTGAGTTTAAATAAACGATTGGCCAACGCCACCGCAAAGCGATCACGCAGCTTGACCGGAATAAAGGCAAACAAGATAAGTAAGCCACCGAGCAACCACGTTCCCCAGTATTTAGGAGCCAACCACGCTTTTGAAAAAGAGATTGAAAATGCTTGAGATGCAAACTTAGACATAGCCTACCAATACAGCCTTTAGAGTAAATTAAACTGCGCGCCAGTTTACTGAGCTTAAGCGCTAAAGCAAGTAAACTGGTTGGTCAAGTTTATATAATCGAGCTTCCAGCATCTAAACTAGTCGAGACAAAATGGTCTAACTGCGGTGCCATCAATAATGGCTCGTCTTGCCATAAAATCGCTTTGCGCATTTTTTGCCGAGCTTCGGCCACCATGGGTTCACTTTCTTTAGAACGCAACCAATGTTCTTTACTCGGCCATTGTGAATAAGAAATCCAAGTGCCATCAGATGCCTTGTGGAGGCGTGAACCTAAGGCTGCACATTTATCGATATTATAATGAATAATTTCCGACCAACCCTCTTTAAAAGACTGCAGATGTTCTTCATTGAGCTTCCAACGAAACAGTACAACAAACATGGTTTATCTCCTACTCATTCAGCTTGCTACTAACTATGGCGAGAGCCTTACCAAACCACAAGCTAAGCTAGCTAAACTCAGCTAAACACTTGTCAATTAGTTGACTTAACTCTCTTTTTCGCGATTCGCTGGCATAACTAGCTTGCACTGCCGTCAAGCAAATTTCAGCAACTTGCTGAGCCGACCAAGCAAAAGTTTCGGCGCAAGCTTCAAGGTTTGCCAACAAATAGCCACCAAAGTACGCAGGGTCATCGGAATTAATGGTCACCGCTAAGCCTTTATTGAGCATTTCAGGTAAAGGGTGCTCACTTAACTTAGACACCACTTTTAGCTTCACGTTACTAAAAGGACACACCGTTAAAGGCATTTTAGCCTCGGCCAGCTGAGCCACTAAGTCTTCATCTTCCAAGCAACGCACCCCATGGTCGATACGACTTACATCCAAAAGCTGCCATGCATTTTTCACATTCTCTGCAGGACCTTCTTCGCCCGCATGAGCAACCCGCTCAAGCCCAAGTTGCTTAGCCATAGCAAATACCGCTTGAAACTTCTCTGGTGGGTGCCCCTGTTCACTTGAATCCAAACCCACACCCACAATATCAGACAAATACGGTTTAGCTGCTTCCAGAGTTTGTATCGCTGACTCCTCAGATAAATGGCGTAAAAAGCATAATATGTATTCGCTGCTAACCCCCAATTGCTGCTGCGCCTGCTGTTTGGCACGCATTAAACCCTTAATAACCGTGCCAAGATCGATACCACGCTCTGTATGAGTTTGCGGATCAAAAAAGATTTCTGTGTGTAATACATTGTCACGCTGACAGCTTACATAGTAAGCCCATGCTAAATCAAAAAAATCCTGTTCAGTTTGAAGCACTTCAGCACCTTGATAATATAAATCAAGAAACTCTTGTAAATTATTGAATTGATAGGCTTGTTTTAAGGCATCCACCGAAGAATAAGGCAAGCTGATAGCATTGCGTTCTGCTAAACTAAACATTAATTCAGGCTCAAGGCTACCTTCGATATGTAGGTGTAATTCCACCTTGGGGACTTTTTTCACAAATTGTTTAATATTAAGCATCAGACCTTCCTTTTAACCGCTTGGATAATAACGAATATAATCTATTTGTTGCCAGAAAGTTACTTTTTCTCTAGCGCTTTCTGGTCTCACTACGTTACCCTGATGCTATAAAAATAAGGTTGTTAAGGAAAAACAATGAGTAAAGCTGTTATTTGTGACATTGATGGGGTGTTGTTGCACGACAATCAACTGATCGATGGCGCCAAAGCCTTTATCGAACGCTTGCTGGCTAACGAAACAAAATTAGTAATTTTAACCAATTACCCAGCACAAACACCGCAAGACTTACAAAACCGCTTTCAAACCGCTGGGGTTAACATTCCGGAAAGTTGTTTCTATACGTCGGCAATGGCTACCGCCGACTTTTTAAAGCGCCAATCGGGTAATAAAGCTTATGTTATTGGTGAAGGTGCGCTAATTCACGAATTGTATAGTGCAGGATTTACCATTACAGATATCAATCCCGATTTTGTGATTGTTGGGGAAACCAAAAATTATAACTGGAATATGATTCAGCATGCGGCTAAATTTGTTGCTGAAGGCGCACAATTTATTGCCACCAACCCTGACACTCATGGACCCAATATGAGCCCAGCCTGTGGCGCCCTCTGTGCCCCCATTGAACGGATAACTGGGCGTAAACCGTTTGTAGTGGGTAAGCCCAGTGCTTGGATAATGCGCGCCGCTTTAAATAAAATGGGCGCCCATGCCGAACAAACGCTAATCATTGGTGATAACTTACGCACCGACATTTTGGCTGGCTTTCAAGCAGGTTTAGAAACGGTATTGGTACTTTCAGGTGTCAGTAAAGAACAAGATATTGAAATGGTACCCTTTAGGCCAAACTATGTTTATCCTAATGTGGCAGCCATCGACATCATATAATTAGAACGAACCTTAATGGATATTTCGATACTCATAAGCGTTACCTTTTTAGCTGGTTTACTGGCACATTTAGCGCACTTGCCTCCTTTAATTGGTTTTTTAGCAGCAGGTTTTGCACTGCGCGAAATCGGCTTCGAACAAAATGAGATGATCTCTACCGCTGCTGATCTTGGCGTAACCTTACTGTTGTTTACCGTTGGCTTAAAATTAGATATTCGCACCCTATTCAAACGAGAGGTATGGGGAACAGCCAGCGCTCATATAATAACCAACATATTATTATTTGTAGGCGCACTATCTGCTGTCAAATGGCTCGGTATTAGTAGCATTAGTGAGCTTTCCAGTAACGGCGTATTAGTCGTCGCTTTTGCTCTGTGTTTCTCCAGTACCGTGTTTGCGGTTAAAGCACTGGAAGATAAGAGTGAGATGAATGCCCTATATGGCCGAGTGGCTATCGGTATTCTGATCATGCAAGATATCTTTGCGGTAATATTTCTGGCCAGTACCACCGGCAAACTGCCGACTATTTATGCACCGCTACTGCTACTACTATTACCACTGCGACCACTACTCTACCGTTTATTGAATCGAGTTGGCCACGGCGAACTGCAATTGGTACTAGGCTTCTTCCTCACTTTTGTAGTGGGAGCCCATTTGTTCAATATGGTAGGTTTAAAAGCCGACCTAGGAGCATTGATTGTGGGAATGTTACTCGCGGGACACCCTGCCGCCAGTGGCATGGCTAAGGCTCTATTCAGCTTTAAAGAGCTGTTCTTAGTCGCCTTCTTCTTATCTATTGGTCTATCCAGTGAACTCAATCTTGAATCGGTTTATATTGCTCTGTTTTTAGTCGCCATTTTGGTTATCAAATCTGCCTTTTATTTATTGTATTTGCTCACCTTTCGACTGCGCTCACGCACAGCCTTCCTTGGGGCTCTTAGCTTAGCTAACTACAGTGAGTTCGGTTTAATTGTTACCGCGGTGGCAGTTCATTTAGGCTGGATAGGCAATGAATGGATGGCCATACTGGCCGTTGCAGTTAGCTTAAGTTTTTTAATCTCAGCTCCCATCCACAAAAATGCCGATATTGTATATCAATATTTGCGTCCACAACTGAAGCGCTTACAACGGAAAAAGCTGCATTTAGAGGACCAGCCTATTGAGTTAGGCCAAATGCAAGTTGTCATTCTGGGGATGGGACGAATTGGTGAAGGAGCCTACGACATGCTTCAACAACACTACCCCGATTTAGTGCTGGGTATCGATACCAATCTCGACAAAATTCAGCACCAAATCGAAAGCGGTCGTGCCGTGATTCAAGGGGACGCCACCGATTCCGATTTTTGGGAAAAACTGGCGCCATCGAAGCACTTAAAGTTGGTATTGTTAGCCATGCCCCACCATCATGGTAATCAATACGCATTAAAGCAACTTAAGAATGGGGAATTTAATGCGAAAATCGCTGCGATAGCCCAGTTTGCCGACGAAGCCGAAAAACTGAAACGGCTAGGCGCAGACGAAGTATTTAACTTATACAACGAAGCTGGTGCTGGTTTTGCCGAGCATGTTCATTCACAACTGATTGCTAACAAAAAACCTGCAGAATAAGTCCTAAATCTTGTAATAAGACTTACAAAAATAGCCAGTTTGTTAAATATTCTTAGTTTTCTGGCTTTTTTTGGTAAAAAATATCAATCAAGGCTTGCAATAATTTCTGATATTGGCAAATTGAAAGCAATAATTGTATAAATGCATCTTGCCATCTATACGAGAGCAAACACAAAGAAGTTTAAGGGAAGAGTATGTGTTCCATATTTGGAGTTCTAGATATTAAATCTGACCTCAGTGTCTTGCGTAAGCAAGCATTAGAGATGTCTAAGCGTTTACGCCACCGTGGCCCCGATTGGTCAGGGATTTACACTTCAAAAAATGCCATTTTAGTGCATGAACGTCTATCTATTGTAGACGTGAATACCGGCGCACAGCCTCTTTATAATCCTGAGAAAACCCACGCTTTGGCCGTTAATGGTGAGATCTACAACCACAAAGATCTTAAAAAGCAACTTAATGTGGATTTTCAATTCCAAACCGAGTCTGACTGCGAAATCATTCTCGCCTTATATAAAGAAAAAGGTGTTGAATTCCTCGACGACTTAAATGGTATCTTTGGTTTCTGCTTATACGATGCCGAAGAAGACGCTTACCTAATCGGCCGTGACCATATTGGTATTATTCCGCTATACACGGGTTACGATGAGCATGGTAACTTCTATGTTGCTTCGGAAATGAAAGCCCTCACCCCAATTTGTAAAACCGTTGCCGAATTCCCTCCAGGCCACTATTTATATAGCAAAGCGGGTGAACCGGTTAAGTACTACAAACGTGACTGGATGGACTACAGTAATGTAGAAAACAACGAAGCCAGCGTAGCAGAGCTAAAAACCGCACTCGAAGCAGCGGTAAAACGCCAGCTTATGTGTGACGTCCCTTATGGCGTATTGCTATCTGGTGGCTTGGACTCTTCAGTAATCTCAGCAATCACCAAAATGTATGCCGACAAACGCGTTGAAGACAACGATAACTCAGGCGCTTGGTGGCCACAACTGCACTCGTTTGCAGTAGGCTTAGTCGGCTCTCCTGATTTAGCCGCCGCGCAGAAAGTAGCGGATCACTTAGGTACTGTTCACCACGAAATTCACTTTACCGTTCAAGAAGGGATTGACGCGCTTAAAGACGTTATCTATCACTTAGAAACCTATGACGTGACCACTATCCGAGCCTCTACTCCAATGTACCTGATGGCTCGCAAAATTAAGGCTATGGGAATTAAAATGGTCTTATCAGGCGAAGGGGCTGATGAAATCTTCGGTGGCTACTTATACTTCCATAAAGCACCAAATGCTAAAGAGTTCCACGAAGAAACCCTGCGTAAACTCGAAAAACTACACATGTTTGATTGTAACCGAGCTAATAAATCTCTAGCAGCTTGGGGGATCGAAGGTCGCGTTCCATTCTTAGATAAAGAGTTTATGGATGTGGCAATGCGGATTAACCCGCAAGCAAAAATGTGTGCTGGCGATAAAATTGAAAAACACATCGTGCGTGAAGCCTTTGAAGGATACCTACCAGCAGAAGTGGCTTGGCGTCAAAAAGAACAGTTCTCTGACGGTGTTGGTTATTCTTGGATTGACAGCCTTAAAGAATTGGTTGAGTTGGAAGTTTCTGACCAAGAGTTGGAAAATGCGGCTTTCCGCTTCCCAATTAACACTCCAGATACCAAAGAAGCTTACTTCTATCGCAGCATGTTTGAAGAGCATTTCCCACAAGACTCTGCGGCAGAATGTGTGCCTCACGGTAAGTCTGTAGCCTGTTCAACGCCTGAAGCGATCGCTTGGGATGAGAGCTTTGCTAATAACGCAGACCCTTCAGGTCGTGCGGTACAGTCAGTACACAACGAAGCATACTGATTAGCCAGCTTCATTTAATATAAAAAAACCGATGCTACTGCATCGGTTTTTTGTCTTCGTGTTAACGTTGGCTTAATTAAACCATGCAGGCCACATAAGCAGTAACAAAAGCCGGCTCCTGAAAGGCTTTCAAGCCTGTGGCAGAAAAATCCACCGGTAGCGGTTGTTCTTTTAGTACTTGCTTAGCTTGAGTAGAAGAAACTAACTCAATAGTTAATTCGCCAATCAATTCGATTGCCGCTTCCAATTTAAAACCCACTGCGCCGCCGGCAAACTTGCCTTTCATTGGCCGCTGCTTAATGGCCACTTTTTCTACCTGATAATCTGCCATTAGCTTGGCAAAAGCAAATTGAAAGTCTCGCAGGTGCTGAGTGCTGTTAACATTACTTAGGCTTAAGCGACGCACTCGGCAATCAGGTATTTGAAACAGTCCATCTTCTAGATTTAGTAGACACACTATGACTTCATTACTCTTTATTTCAACACCACATACTTTCATCACTATACCTATTAATTCGGCGTAAATTTGTACAAAAAAGGCCGCATGGCGGCCTCTATAATCAGCTTAAAATGCTACTAGAAAGGCATTTTCATACCGGGAGGCATTTGCATACCACCGGTGACTTCTGCCATTTTTTCTTTGCTGTTTTCTTCCACTCGGCGCACCGCATCATTGACCGCAGCAGCAAGTAGATCTTCAATCATGTCTTTGTCGTCTTCCATCAAGCTATCATCTAACTCAACACGACGCACATTATGGTTACCTAACATCACGACCTTAACCAAGCCAGCTCCAGATTCACCGGTAACTTCCATTTTGGCGATGTCTTCTTGAACCCGCTGCATGCGATCTTGCATTTGCTGCGCTTGTTTCATTAGGTTGCCCATTCCGCCTTTAAACATAACTACACTCTTCTCTTTAATTAGTTATAACAGCGACATTACATCTAGATTAATGCCGAAAATCAAGTTGTTCAGTGGTATTTAACACTGTCCTGGTCCAACTCAGCGGAAAAACGCTGCTGTAAGATCTGAATGTTAGGATCAGCGTGTAAGCTTTCAATGGCTGCAGCCAACTTTTTTTGATGCAACAACTGAGCTAGTTCAGCTGGGGTATTACCTTCGCTGTTTTCACCGAACAATATCTCTAACTCAACTTGCATTTGCAAACAGTGGCTTAGCTGCTGCTTCAACTCGTTGATTGAACTAGGTTTAGGTAAATGAGAAAAATCACTTTTTAGCAATAGTTGAACCACCTTTCCAGAGAATTGATAAAGTGAGTTTCTCGCTATTTGTTTTGCAATGGGACCTAAGTCCATAAACTCGACCATTTCCGCCCAGGCTTGGTCATTGTCGCTGCTGCTGGAAAACCTGAGCGGTTCAGGTTCAAGCTGGGTCTCAATCAAAGGCGCTACTTGAGTTTCGACCGGAGCCGACTCTGGAATTGCACTCACGACATTCACGGGTTTAGCAACAGGATTAACTAGGGCGGAGGCCTTGGCCTCTTCAGGCTTTTTTGTGCCCTGCCCTCGCCTTCTTAACTGACTGCGTAACTGCAACAATGAGGCGGTGCTCTCATCTTTTGCCGGCTGATCAGGCACATCAGCAGCAACCTGAACACTTGTTTCAGGGTCTTTATTGGGCATTGCTTCGCTTGTTACTTGCTCAGCATAATCCGCTGCATAATTGGGCTCTTGCCCAAATGACTCATCCATCTCGGAGAGCTGTCCGTAATAATCATCATCAAAGCCACTGGGCTGAGTCGCTGGCTGATGTTGAAGCAAGGTACTTTGTGTAACAGCATGTTTTTCTACCGCTGGCCTCGGTGATGATACGTCAGCTTGCGGCTCTGCAGGAGCTGTACTGGATGTAGGGTCATTACCTCGCAACTGATGTTTAAGCTGATTCAGGTTATGCTCTCGCTGCGCCTCTCGTGGTGCTTGAGAGGAACTGGGCTCTAATGCCTCTACAGTTGCTTCAGCTTGCGGCTTAGCTGCGGCTAATTGGTAACCTTGTTGACTCGCTTGCTCAATAATTTCTTGCTGTTCTTTTATTAAGCTGGCATCAAGCTGCTCAGCCTGATCAAGTGGCAATGTTTCAGCTTCAGGCTCTGAAATATTGTCCGCCAATTCTGCGGGTTTGAATGCCAACATTCTTAAGATGGTCATCTCAAAGCCGCCACGTGGGCTCGGTGCATAAGCCAAATCACGCTTACCTGTGATGGCAATTTGATAGAGTAATTGGATCAATTGCGCATCTACCTGCTCGGCCAACATTTGTATGGTTTCTTGGTGCTGACTAGCGGGCAATACCTGAGCCATTGCAACTTGATGAAGAATCTCGGCCATTTGCTGATGCAAATGCTCATAATCAGGAGCCATGCTAGCCAACTCAGAGACTTTATTAAATGCAGACTCACTTTGCCCCGCCACTACATGACACAGCAGCTGTCGAAGTTGGTGTGGGTCCAATACCCCTAGCATGTTAAGAACCGATTGGTATTCCAATTCACCAGTAGAAAGAGCAAGAGCTTGATCAGTTAAACTTAAGGCATCACGCATACTTCCATCAGCAGCATGTGCTAAAGCTAGCAAAGCGGGTTGTTGATAAGAGTGTTGCTCGGCATCTAAAATACGAGCCAATTGCTGGCTGATTTGCTCTTCACTCAAAGCTTTTAATTGAAACTGTAAGCAGCGTGACAACACCGTTATCGGTAATTTTTGTGGATCGGTGGTTGCCAGTAGGAATTTTACGTGTTCAGGCGGCTCTTCCAACGTTTTTAGCAAGGCGTTAAAGCTATGACGAGACAACATATGTACTTCATCAATCAGGTAAACTTTGTATCGCCCCTTCGCCGGACTATACTGCACGTTGTCTAATAATTCGCGAGTATCTTCTACCTTGGTTCTAGAAGCGGCGTCAATTTCCAACAAATCAACAAAATTTCCCTGATCCAGCTCTAAACAATTAGAGCACTGACCACAAGGTTGAGAGGATATTCCTCGCTCACAATTGAGGCTTTTAGCAAACAAACGAGCAATAGTGGTTTTACCTACTCCCCGTGTACCGCTAAACAAATAAGCATGATGCAGTCGCTGTTGATCGAGCGAATTTATCAAACCAGCTAAAACATGCTGTTGAGCAACGACTTGCTGAAAAGTTCTAGGTCGCCATTTTCTTGCTAGGGCTTGATAATTCATTAACTGTCTATATCCTATTCGCCTTCAAAGTCAACCAAGCAGGTTGATTCCACGCCTAATGTGGTCAGTTTTTTCGCACCAGGTAAGTCTACCAAATTAATAACAAAAGCCGCATAGTTAATCTCTCCACCGAGCTGACGAATTAACTTAACAGAGGCCTCGGCAGTGCCACCAGTAGCGATTAAATCATCAACTAGTAACACCTTATCTCCCGCTTGAATGGCATCAGTATGAATTTCCAAAGTATCCATACCATATTCCAGCTCATAGCTTTCGCTAATCACTTCACGGGGTAATTTACCGGGTTTGCGCACTGGCACAAAACCAACACCCAAGGCAACGGCCAAAGGTGCACCAAAAATAAAGCCCCGAGCTTCAGTACCAACAACTTTTGTAATACCAAGATTTTCAAAGCGCTGCTGCCACTCATGAATCACCAAGGCAAACGCTTTAGGATCCTCGATCAAGCTGGTGACATCCCTAAACAAAATACCTTCCTTAGGGTAATTAGGAATAGTTTTAATGGCGTTTCTTATATAGTCGAGATTTAAACTGCTCATATCGCTTCCATTGTGCAAAAAAAACGCCCAATGAACATGGGCGCTATTTGTAATCCTTAATTATCTCAATTTGCGGCAGTAAAGCAAACCACCACCTTTATGAAACAAAAGGGAATATTAAGAGAATATTTGCAGTAGAGACAGGCTCATAGGTAAGGTAGGCAACAGCAAGGCCACAACAAAACCAAGGAAATACAATACGTTATAGTTTTCTTTAAAATCTTGTTCCATCGAAAAAATGCCCTAATAGTAAATTAATTCAATATTGATCTAGATCAATTATATCTTAGACGATTGCCCACAAACACCTAAAGATATTATGGTTATTATTTAATAAGCCCCATTCTCCATAATCATGACAATCCGCTAGCGGCCTCATAAACAAACCGTTAGAATAAGCGCCTTTTTGATTAAATGAAGGTAAGAGATGCGTGTTGTTTTAGCCCCAATGGAGGGCGTTGCTGATGCTTCAATGCGCCAACTACTATCTAGTTGTGGTGGCTATGACTGGTGTGTCACTGAATTCATTCGGGTCACCACTGTCTGCCTGCCAGACAAAGTATTCTATAAGTATTGTCCTGAGCTACATCAACAAGGGCTGATTAACGGGCATACACCTGTACGAGTGCAGCTGCTTGGGCAACACCCACAACCGATGGCAGAGAATGCATGCCGCGCTATAGAGCTGGGCTCCCATGGGCTTGATCTTAACTTTGGTTGCCCGAGTAATTCCGTCACCGGAAGTTGTGGTGGGGCCTCCATGCTAAAAGCGCCTCAATCAATATACGATGTTGTTAAAGCGGTACGTGAAGCCGTTCCCGAACGACATACTGTGTCAGCGAAGATCCGCTTGGGTTGGGAAAACAAAGATGACTGTTTTTCGATTGTGCAAGCAGTGCAAGAAGCTGGCGCCAATGAACTCACCATTCATGCTAGAACTAAATTAGACGGCTACAAAGCCCCCGCCCATTGGCACTACATTAAGCAAGTTAAACAACGCTTTAGTATTCCTATAATCGCCAATGGAGAAGTCTGGGATAGAGCCAGCTATTTAGAGTGCCAACAAGCCAGCGGCTGTGATGATGTAATGATTGGCCGAGGAGCCTTAACTATGCCTAATTTGGCGCAAGTTATTCGAGGCCAACAAACACCTTTACTGTGGCAACAAGTCATTGAGTTATTGATCCGTTATTCGGAACATGAAATCACTAGTGATAAGTCAAAATACTACCAAAGCCGGGTAAAACAATGGTTACGTTATTTATCTGCTTTTTATTCAGAGGCTGAGCAATTGTTTCGCCAAATTCGAGTGCTCAAAGATACTCCGTCAATTGTCCGAGAGATACGCCAACACTCGTCTTAAAACCAAACAAGAGTTTGAATATACTGTATTAGATCAACAAATATTCAATAAAGCTAAGCACCTAATTATTTAGAGTTTAGCTTTGATTCACATCATATCTCCCACCTTGAGCTCCTGTTTATACTCATATCTCATTTTTTAATTGGGCTAAAATGTGGAAACAAGAGATTATCAGCTGCGTCTTACGCAGCAATTTGAGCAGCTAAAGTTTGAAATAATCTCATTTTTAACTGCTTCAAATAATGCACGCTTAAAGCTAGCCGCAGACAAGCTGCAGTTATTAAATAATGAGCAAGTCATTGATGAGCTCATTCAACTGGAGATTGGAGAGTTAAAAGCTCAGTTAAAACAAATGCAACGCGTTAGCGCAGCACTATGCCAAATAGACTTAGGTTTATATGGTTTATGTAGTGATTGTGAGGAAAATATCGAACTCGAGCGCTTAAACAACGATCCTAGCACTCAACGCTGCCAACGTTGCAGCGACAAGCATCGACTCTCTAAACGCAGTGATACTTTTGCGCTATAAGCATGACCCGTCCTAAGATAGGTTGACGGTTTTTAGGCCAGCTCTAGTAGCTGGCCTTTTCTATTATGCACCTGGTTGGGCGTTTCCATATTTAAACTCAGATGCGGTCTCATCGCGTTATATATCGATATCGATTCTTTTACAAGTATCTTCAGTTCCTTAAGTGTCTTACATCGGTACAGTAAAAACTCTTGCTTCAATATGCCGTTTATCCTTTCCGCCAACGCATTTTGGTAGCAATCATAGCCGTCCGTCATCGACGGTTGAATTTGGTTTATCAGAAGTTCCTCCTGATAAACAGCCGAGCAATATTGTGAGCCCCGGTCTGAGTGGTGCACTGCATTAGCGATATAACGCTTATCCCTAACCGCCATTTTCAGCGCTTTCTCTACGTTGTCAGCTTTCATGTCCTCACTCACATGATGACCGACTATCTTGCGTGAACCCGCATCGGTCACCAGCGATAGATAGTGTACGCCTTGGTCTGATTCAAGGTAGGTAATATCGCTGACCAGCACATGTTCTGCATCATGCAATCCTTCCTCTTTCAACAGGTTCGGGTGCTTCTTCATCCAGTGCTTGCTGAATGTCGTTTTGGTGATGCTTTTCTTTGGTTTAACCAGCAAGCCTTCATGTCTCAAATAGCTAAAGAACCCATCTCGTCCCAGTTTAATGTCGTGCTCAAGTAGTGTCGGCTTTATCAATGCGTAGAGCTTACGCGTACCCAATCGTGGCATATATTTACGCCAGTACTGTACCCACTCTTTGATGACCGATAACTCAGCCCTCCGGCTTTCCATTCGGGCGACCGCCTGATAAATAGATTGCCGTGA
>QGCX01000028.1_pt1 | contig 55485 bp, 48 predicted proteins | sample 4708031 | NCBI WGS metagenome assembly QGCX01 (sample SAMN08941163, study PRJNA450518) | Sediment metagenome, whole genome shotgun sequencing project. | reverse complement strand
TAGGTCACGAGTCGTGACGGTTTTTTGTTGGCGGTTTATGCTCAGTACTTCGTGCTGCACCCGCACATCCACATTAAAACGTGCCTTAAAGCTTTCCGGGGTTTGTAATAACAAGGCGTCGCGTTGCTCGATGTCGCCACCGATATGATAGGGAAGACCACAGTTTGCAAAGGAAATAAACGGCCCTCGTTCCAACATGATGATTTCGGCATCTTCGCTTAAACGGCGAGCTCTGGCTGCGGTTGATGCGCCCCCGGCAACACCACCCACAATAACAATCTTACGCATAACTCTCTCCACAAAATTTAAACTATAGTCTTGTCTATCAACGACTAAAAAATAACTATCTAATTAGTTGATAAATATCAATTAATATTTACTTAAACCCGAGTCGCTTAAACACCATCGCCGCAGGGCAAAATCCGGTAACGGCACTTTGCATTAGGTTGGCACCAACGAATACGGTAAACCAAACAAAGTTAGGGTGAACCCAATAAGTAAGTGCAATGGATAGCAACACCATGGCGCCAGCAAATAGTCGTACTACATTTTCCAAAGACATAATCGTTCTCCTTTTCAATTTGTTATTACTCTATATTAGTATGATCTAATTTGCAATAGTCTAAATTAATAATATCTAAATTAGTTTTGACTAATTTATCTTGGTTTGTATAATGAGCGCAATGATGAATAGGGGGGGATGTATGCAAGACATATTAGTGATGCGCGAAAATGCGCAGTCAGTCAGCGAACTGCTCAAAACCATTGCTCATCCTGATCGCTTAGTGGTGCTATGTTTGCTTAGCGACGGTGAAATGGGGGTGAGCGAGTTGCGACATCACACCCTGAATAGTCAGTCGGCCTTTTCGCAACACTTAAAGGTGTTACGAGAGAAACGCTTAGTGAAAGTACGAAAAGAGGCGCAAAACGTGTATTACTCTTTGGCCGAGCCACGAATTAAGCGTTTGCTGGATAGTTTGCAACAGCAGTTCTGCGCTTAGCTCCCCTGCTAATTAACGGTTTTTGTTTTAATTTTTAATTTAATATTCGGAGTATGTTATGTATAACTTTACCCCATGGAGCGCCCTGTTGGGGGGCATGCTTTTGGGCTTGTCTGCGTCTTTATTACTGCTATTAAGTGGCAGAACAGCCGGCATTAGCGGTGTACTGGGTGGCATTTTTGGCTCTAGCAAACAAGAGTGGCCTTGGCGTGTAGCCTTTATCGCGGCTATGGCGCTGAGTGTTTTACTCACTCAACCGATGGGCATTGCCGTGCCGGTGATCCCTGATTACTCCTTATCTTGGGTAGCAATGGCCGGTTTAGCTGTGGGTGTTGGTACGCAATTGGCTAATGGCTGTACCAGTGGCCACGGTATTTGTGGCATCGGCCGTTTTTCGCCTCGCTCTATTGTCGCAACTGGGGTATTTATGCTTACCGCCATTTTAGTTGTGGGTGCTTCAAACTACTTGGGGGCGGCGCATGTATAAGGCGATTGTAGGTATTATTACTGGCCTATTATTTGGCTTGGGCATGAATGTTTCGCAAATGGTTGACCCAAACAAAGTACTTAACTTTTTAGACCTTGCCGGAAACTGGGATGCTAGCCTTGCCTTTGTGATTGGCGGCGCGCTGTTAGTGTTTGTGCCGTTTTACCACTTCATTATTAAGCCGCGTAGCTGCGCGTTGAATGGTGATGAATACCGCTGTGTTTCCAGCAAACAGGCGATTACTAAGCGTTTAATTATGGGGTCGGTAATTTTTGGTATAGGCTGGGGTATGGTGGGTATTTGCCCAGGACCAGCGGTGGCCAGCCTATTGCGTGGTGATGTGGTGATTTACTGGTTCTTTGCCAGTATGTTATTAGGCCACTATGCTAGCAAGCAATTCTTTAGTAGTGCCAAGTTATAAAAGCTGTTGAACGATAAAGAAGAAGGGAGCTGATGCTCCCTTTTTTGTGTCTTTCGCTGCCGACTCAAACTAAGTGAAGAATTATTTGAATTTATTTTTAGTCAATGTTTCTCATTACAACTAAATGTCCTTTGTCCTAAGTTAAAACCATAACTTTTGGAGTTTGCTACAGTTTGGATGTTTATCCAGAAAAACTATTATTTCATTAAAAAAATTAATGATGGCGAACCCTATGACTTTCATCGACAAAATTACCTCAAGTGAGCACTGTATTCATCAATTCAATCTAGCTGATTTAAAGCATCAACAAAATGCGAAAACACTCTGCTTTGAGTTGAATCACCTTCATCCAGATGATTGTGAAAAAACCCAATCTATATACAAAAATCTTTTTGGTGATATTGGCACATTCATCAGTATTGCCCCTGGTTTTCAATGTGATTATGGTTTCAATATTCATTTTAAAGGCTTTAGCGTAATCAACTATAATTGCGTCATCCTTGATACCTCGCCTGTCACAATCGGCCATGGATGTATGGTTGGACCTGGCAGTGTTTTATCCTGTGTCGGCCATGCTCTTGATCCACAACAAAGAGCTGAAGATGGTCTTTATGAATCTCAACCAATCACTTTAGAAGATCGCGTTTGGCTAGGCGCGAATGTTACTGTTTTAGGTGGCGTCACCATAGGTGAAGGCAGTATCGTTGGTGGTGGAAGTGTCGTCACTAAAGATATTCCAGCAGGTGTGGTGGCGGTAGGTAATCCTTGCCGAGTATTAAGAAAGATAAATGAAAACGATAAATGGGAGCTTCCAGAGGGAATGAGTATGACTCCAGCCAACTCACGTTTTTAATTCAATTCGGTTGTAAAAAAGGCTTCAACCTTAACAGAAGGTTGAAGCCTAAATCATTTGCTTAATTTTATTTATTGCGACGAGCGGTTACGGCATCTGCAAGTTGGCGAAGTACTTTTTCAGTATCATCCCAATCGATACACGCATCCGTTATTGATTGACTGTAAGTTTCCACTTTGCCATTAACTAAGTCTTGGCGGCCTTCAACCAAGTGAGATTTAATCATAAAGGCTTTGGAATGGGTGTCTCGTATTATTTCGTATCGTATTATTTCGTATGACCTTATTAGTCTTAAATGACCGTTTGTAGTAGTAAAAGAAGGTTAGTTTTTACAGGAGAACATGACCCAAACCTAATCTGACAGAAACATCGAAAAAACAGTTAACTGTCAGATTAGAATGAGTAAAGCTGCTACAACGTTCTCTAAAGATTACTGCGCACAATACGGCTATCAGTTATCGAAGTATTATCAATCGTGTCAACTGCGTTATAAGCGTTCGCTGCATCTGGGTAGTTTGCCATCATGTATTCAGCCAATGCATCCTGCTCAGAGCCTGTTTCGGCAAAGTTAGATTGGGCCGGATCTGCTGTGGCCATTGCGGAGCTAAGCTCGGTCTGGTTACCAGAGCAGTCATCAGCAATACAAGGAAATGGGTAACCATCACCACCCGTCCCGAGATAACCCAGAGTCACTAGCTTAAAGGTACGCATCTCATCACCTTGTATGACGCCACCCGTTACAATGACTTCAGAGCCCACTCTCAGTTCAGTAACTCGCTCACCAGCAATAGTTTGCACGCCAGTGACTGCATCGACTTCTCGTGCTGTATTTTCTGGATTGTAGCTGAAGCTTATACCTGCTATTTGAGGGAATCGACCACCGCCATAGCCAGAGCTATCAGTAGGCTCAATACTTGAAATGGAGTGCTCGACAATCGCTTTTAGCTGAGCTGCTGTCACTTCCATGGTAACCAAAGAGTTGTTGAATTTAAGCGCCGACTGTAGATCAAATTGAGAGATATCACCCGCTGCCTTGCCGGCAGCCGGAAACGCTGCGGTTGGTAGGTATAGCAAATCATCAGGGTTAGTTGAGCCCGCAGGATAAGTTGCATAACCGATAGAGGCTCGAATCCCACCACCATTTTTTAATGAAATTTCAACCTCAGAGTCATACTGTTGCGCATACCAAAGGTTGGCATTAGCGGTTAGATTACCTAAGTTAGTCTCTTCAGAGCGAACCTCTGATTTAATACCATTCAGGAATACATTAGAGTGGCCTAAGATATTCTCTTCAGCCGAAATAATCACACCATTTACTGCCGCAACAATGCTATCAACTTGACTGTTAGTTGCCCCACCTAGTTCGTCAGCCATTGTTGAATCACTAATATATGCTCCACTCTCTTCCGAGTCGATAGTATGATTTAACACCTCGCCCGATTCATTGAAACCAACAACTAAGCGCCCTAAGTATTTGTAGTCGCCATCCACATTGACAATGGCAACATTCTCATCTGTTGCAGACTTTAGCATGAGAGGATAGGTATCCGCTGCGGTATCTCCTGCCCACAAGCGATCATTGCTGTCAGCCAAACGGGTATTTGAGCCTCCTGCGACGATGATATCTACATCTTGGAGTAGGCCCGCCAGCTCTTTCTCAACTGAGATGGTTTGCATATGAGCCAGTAGGATTACCTTGTTAATTCCTGTGCTAGTTAATGCATCAACTTTTTGTTGGATTAATGCAGCGAGCTCTGTAATAGAGTCACTAATGGGCAGGACAGTGACATCCCCAGTGCTTGTGATCACCTCTTGGGTTGGAGTGGTTGCCCCCACAATACCTACTTTTTCGCCATCCACTTCAATGATAACCGAAGAAGTGAACTGATTCGGAACATCTGACGCCATTTGACCATCAGTGGTAACCAGAGGCTCGAGGTTAGAATCATCTGAAAAAATGAGGTTTGAGCTTAGGTATGGGAACTGAGCTCCTGCATAGGCATTATCGGCTGCAACGATAGCAGCAAACTCTTCGGTACCACCATCCATATCATGGTTACCCACAGCTGAAACTTGCAGCCCCATAGCGTTGAGCATGGCAATATCGGCACGCCCATTACCTGGTACATTCACCCCTGCTATGTTCGACATTACATCATTGTCGCTAGCAGCGTAACGAGCTCCTGGAATGTAGTTATCGCCAGAGCTTAAAAAAAGCGTGTTTTCGGGGTATTCACTGCGAAATGCATTCAGGTTGCGAGCAAAGTTGCCTACATTATTCAACGCATCAGCATCTGAACCATCCATGTCTGCTACATGCAGAAGTTGAAGGGTAAAATCAGCCTGCTCTATATTGTTATCGTCGCTATCACAGCCAATTAAGACCGTTGTAGTTAAAGAAATAGCAATGAGGGTTGCAAGCTTCTTTTGTTGGAAGAAATTGTTTAACGACATTGAACTCTCCGTATTCAATAAATTCAAAATTAGGAGAAAGCGTCTCAAAAAGAGGTGACAAATAGATGATGAATATATTGCAAAATTATTCAGGGTAACTTGTCATGCATAATGTTGCTTAAGGATGAATCGCTAAATGGTGGTTTTATTGCTTTTCTAGAACGGTACATGAAAAAACATAAATTATAGAGGTAAGTGCATCAGCAGCGTCAAGCTGTAAACGCTGTTTTTTGCTAATGATGAAGGGAGCCACTGGCTCCCTTTTTGATGTCTGTAATTGCCTCTATTTAACCCCAACTAATCCGTATGCTGCTGCACGATGGCGATAATGCCGAGACCGGTTAGGTCTTCATCCCAGTTATATACTTCTACTACATCTTGCTGTTGGTGATAGGGCAGTAGGTTTTCCGTCAGCGTGTTGCGCATGGCGGTTTCCATATAGCGATAAGCACGCACTCCTGGCCCTGAAATGACAATTTTTTGTGGATTAAACAGTGCCATTACGTTAGCTAAGCCTAAGCCTAGTACCGTGCCTGCTTGAGTGAAAATTTGCTGCATTGGCGAGTTGGGATGTTCGGCTAACAGGTTTAGTTCTCGCATCTGTTTTTCTGAAGGATGTAACATGTCGGCTTGTGGCAGATTATAAATGGCGCTGGCATCGCGATAAATAGCATAGTCGCCTACGTAGGCTTCGATACAACCGCGACCACCACAACGACATTGTGGGCCGTTAAGGCTGAATTTAGTGTGGCCAAATTCGGTATTGGAAGCGGCCTCGCCTTGATATAGTTGGTCGTCTAACCATAGCCCCATGCCCACGCCATAGCCCAGTTGAATAGCGACTAAGCTGTTGACTGCTTGATATTGAGGAAGTTGTTTTAGCGCCACGGCAATACAGTTGGCGTCGTTACTAATAAACACTGGTAAATGTAGCTGTTGCTTTAGTTGTTCAACGATTTCCAGTTGTTGGCCGTTGATGGCTGGGCTCCACAATATGCCTTTACCTTGTTGGTCGGTCACCCCTTGTATGGCTATACCTAAGCCTCGCAACTTAGCGCGGTCAATGGCATTTTTGTCGAGAAAGGCATTAAAACTTTGACAGAGCACGTCCAATAATTGTGTCTGGTTGAGGCTAACGGTAAGCACCGATCGGGTTTGTTGATAAAGCATATTGCCGTTTAGATCGGCTAAGATGAGCTCAACTTCGTTAATCGATAGCTTGATCGCGAGGTAATATACCGCATGCGGATTGAGTTGCAGTTTTACTTTGGGTCGTCCGCGGCCGGTTTCTGCATTTAGCTCGCTTTGTTGCTCAACCATTAAGCCTTGCTGGATGAGCTCGGAGGTAATAGAGGTAATGGTGGCAGGGCTTAGTTGGGTGTATTTCCCTATTTCGACTCGCGCTAATTGTCCGTGGCGACGCAATGTTTGAATAATCTCGCGACGGTTGCTGCTTCTAATTAATTCTGTATCTGTAATCTTCTTCATTAGCCACTTTGTTTAGCTGGTTTACTTAATTCAACATACTCATTCTAGTTGGAATAAAAATACTCGACTTGGTGAATTGTTATTTCTATCACGCTTATCTGAAACCTATGTTTAATGCTGCTGTAGGAGTCTCAATATTTAATTGATTATCTTGTCATTTTTTTGATTTGAGGCTTGTGAACCACGGGCTAGTGGTCCAACAAGTTGTACTTATATAAAGGTTGTAAATAAGCCTGCATTTTAAGGGGAATCTGCAAGTGTTAAAAAGCCCAAGCGCTATGCTTGGGCCGGTCTTAGTTGCTGTTAGGGTTATTTTTCTTGAGTAAACAGAGTCACGGCAGTTCCTTCCACCATTGCGCTGCCGCTTACGCTGGCATTAGCTGCGCCATTGGCGTCGGCCACTTTAGTCCATGTACCAGCGGGTAAACTAACGGTTTGATTATTGCCACTGTTATAAACAATGAACAGATTGTGGCTGTCACTTGGATCGGTGATGTAGCCAGTAATCACTTGTCCGGCAAACTGCTCGGGACGGTTAACACTAAGATATTGGGCTATCTCTTGATTGCTATTCATCCGTAGCCCGGCATGTTGGCGTCGCAGTTCAATGAGTTGCTTGAAATAATCGAAGGTGGCTGCATTGGCGACTTTATTTGACCAGCGAATGGCATTGAAGCTATCGGGGGCATTGTAGCTGTTATGTGCGCCACCATGCTCGCCGTAGTTCCAAGCACTGGGGGTGCCAATTTGCTGGTTATTGGTTTTAGTTCGTAGGAACTCATCTCCGGCATGAATGAAAGGAATACCTTGGCTGGTAAGAATTAGACCCATACCAAAATTCACCACGCGCTTGGCGTAAGCTAAGTCACTAGGTGGAGTAAAACTGATTACCTGATGCGAGCTATTCTGTACCACGTTGTTGGAGGCGCTAAGGTAGACTTTATCCCATAGCGCAAAGTTATCGTGGGCTGAAATGTAGTTGATGCTTTGCTCGGGGTCAGCTGCATAGTTGCGGAACCAAGTACTGTTGCGGCCGTCGTTGGCATTGTAAGAAGAACCTCGGAAGCCGTCGTAAATCGCCCAGCCGCCATCGGCAGCATCTACATTATTAAACATATAGGCACTGCGGGTATCGTCGTTTGAGCCTTTTAAGGCTTCGCGGTAGGCGCCGTTAAATACTCCAACGTGTTGGTTTACCATGTTGTGGGTAGAGCCGTAACGAACACGTTGCCCTTCTAGTGGGTCGGTGGCGTAGCCATTCCAAGGTTCACCGTAAATCAGCAAGTTGCGGTCGGCAAATTTGCTGTTTAGGTGACCGGCCCATTTTTGCACTTCTTGGTAAGAGAAAATACCAATTAAGTCGAAGCGGAAGCCGTCGATGTGGTATTCATCTACCCAGTATTCTAGCGAGTCTTGAATCATTCGACTCACCATGGGCACATCGGCGTTAATCGAGTTACCTGTGCCGGAAAGGTCGCTGGCAGTGTAGTACTGTGCGGAGATGTTTTCGAACATTTCGTTGTTGTAGGTGTGGTTATACACCACGTCCATAATTACTCGAATACCTGCTTTGTGGAATTCATTGATCATGGTTTTGAATTCACGTGCTCGCTCTTGGTAGTTGTTAGGTACGCTGGAATAACGATCTTCTGGAATGTTGTAGTTACGTGGATCGTAACCCCAGTTATAACAAGGATCGCTGTCGGGTAGGCCATCACAGGTAGCAAAGTCGTATACCGGTAGCAGTTGCACGTGAGTGACACCTAGTTCTTTAAGGTGGTCGATACCGGTTTTTATCCCCTGATAAGTACTGCCCGGTTCCACCAAGCCTAGGAATTTACCGCGTTTGTTGGCGCTCACTCCTGAACTGGCATCAATGGTAAAATCGCGTACGTGCAGCTCGTAAATAATCGCATCTTCGCGCTCGATTAAGCTGGGGTGTGCTGCCCAACCATCTACTGGTTCGGTGCGGGACATATCCATCACAATGTTAACTGCTTCGTAATCGCCAGTACCGGCTTGCGCCATTTTCCCGTAAGGGTCGCGCACCTGTACGCCATTGACGTAGAAGGTATAAGGTTTGAGGTGAAGATCGCCATCTACCGTTGCTTGGTAAACTTGCGTGTAACCAGCAAAGTTGCCAACCGCTTGCATTGGGTAGCTTAGGCCATCCACTTCCACGCTCACGTTGCTGTGCTCGGGAGACCACAATGAGAAGGTGGTGGAAGAAGGCGAGTAAACCGCACCTAGGGTTTCTGGGGTGGTCGGGCAATCATCCACGCATTGATGTTTCTCGGTACTTACTGCCTTGGTATCGGCATTGAAACAGATGTCGTAGCTGCTATTGGCATCGACTAATACATCGGCCTGAGGGTAGTTTTCGGTCCAATCACCATAGTGGTCGATTTTAAAGCGTGGGTTATCGGCACCGAAGCTTTGGCTAGTACAGTAGTTGATGCCATCGCTGCTAGTCATTAGCGTGCTTTGCCAGCCATTGGGCGTACCACGGAAGTACCAAGTATCGGCTGGTGGGTCGATGATGGTGTAGTTAAACTGGCTAACCGCTTGGTTGCCACTGGCATCCACTGCTAGCACTTGTAGGCTGAAGTCCACGCCTTGCTCAAGGGTGTTTTCTGCCACTAGGCTCAAGCTGCTACAAGGGGTAGACGCGGTAGTCGGCGTGCTGCCATCGGTGGTGCAGTAGCTTTGCGGTGCGCTGTCTTGGTTGTCGTTAATGCTTAGGGTAATACTTTGGCTTTCGTTATAGGTGCCCGTCGCTGGCGTCACGCTCACCGTTGGTGCTTGAGTATCTTCTACATTTACCGGAGTTACGCTAATCGCCTTGCTGCTAGCGTTAAAGCAGATATCGTAACTGGTATTGCCGGTAACGGTGTAATCAGCTGTCGGGTAGGCTTCGATCCAATCGCCATAGTGGTCGATTTTGAAACGCGGTTCGTCGTTGGCAAAAGTTTGGGTGGTACAGAAAGTGATGTTGTCACTGCTGTTCATGGCGGTGGCTTGCCAGCCATTGGCAGTACCACGGAAGTACCAGTTGTCTTCAGGCGGTTCTACCTCACCACACGAGCTTACTTCGGTGGCCGTAATGGTTTTACTGTCGCTGAAGAAGCGAATGTCGTAACTTTTGTTGGCGGCTACGGTGTAATCGGCGGTTGGGTAGGTTTCGTTCCAGTCGCCATAGCGGTCAATTTTAAAGCGGGGGGTGTTATCGCCAAAGCTTTGGCAGGTTTGGTATTGGTTACCAGAGACTAATTCTAGTGGGGTATTGAGCCACTGATTAGGCGTGCCCCTAAAGTTCCACTCCGCACTGGCGTGCGCAGACAACAAAGCCGCTCCCAAAAGAGCGAACGATAGCTTGTTCATGGTTCTTTCCTTGTACTGTTTTGCTGTTTTTTAAACACCAGTCCTTGGTGAAAATACTGCTAATACCAATCAAGGCTGGAGATTATGAGTTATTTTTTATGTTTGTATGACCATTGTGTAGTTCAATCTGCTACTCCATGGCCGTTTTGAATGGTAAAGAAAAAAAACTAAGGTTGGGGGAAAAATAAGCAAAATTGTGACGTAAATGTCATAAGGCCATCAAGTTGAGTCAATGGCCTTGTAAACAGATCTTAACGTTTGAATAGTAGGGCTTATTTTAATTGGTACTGCTGGGCTAAGTGGCGATAGTTTTGGTACTTTTTGATCAGCGCCATTTGATCTAAAGAGGCGTTATCAAATAACAACGCGCCATTATCTTGTAGCTGTAGGTACACGGTAGCCGCCATAGTAATGACCTTGTCAATGCGTTTTAGGGTCATGGGGGTGCAGCTTTTGCCACAGATGTCGTCGGCAATATCTAGACAATGCGAGCGGAAGCTTTCGGCAATGAATAGGTTTTTGAGGGAGCGTTCGTTATCTAGCGCATATTCCCAGCGTTCGATGATCTCGGTTTGCCAATGAATGATATTGGGGTGGGCAAAGTTTTGCTTTAACCAAATCAGCTTTTGGGTATAGATGTCTAAGCCGACTTCTTTGAGCTCTTTGTATAGGGTTAGCTGGTCGTTGGCGGTCATCACATCCTGATAACGCAGTAAGTAACCAAACACATTACGGGTTTCTAGGCGCTCAACGGCATGGAATGCCGGCGAGGCTAAACCGTCACTGTTGTAGTGGATTAGAGGGTCAAAGGGATACATATAGCCAAAGTCAAACAGGTAAATTTGTCGACCGTCGTACAGAATGTTGCCCGGGCAGAGATCCCACTCCATCAAGCCCGCTTGCTCGAGGGCAAACATGGTATCGAATATTTGGCGGAAAATTTCTCGGCTAAAGCTGCAAAGCGGTTTTCCATCGACCCAAGGTGATAGAATAAAGCCAAGGCGATAGTCGGCATATAGCGTCGTGACAATGTGCTTGAAGGCCGCTGCGGTATCAGGTTTACCTTTTAGCGCTTGTAGGTCTCGGCGGCGTTGTACCTCATTAAGGAAAGAGGTTTCACCATCAATGTTTTGTACTAACGCTTTCTCTCTACGTCGCTTGAGGTTGAAGTGGCGGCCGTTAACGCATAGGTGAATCACCGTGGCGGTGAGACCATCATCAAATACTTCAACAACATAGGGAGAATTAAGTTCGAGAACCGCTAATTCTTCGGGAGGCAAGGGGCAGTCTTCTATTTTACCCACGATGATATTTTGCTCGCCTTGTTGAAAACGTAATTGAGCTTGTTGACGTTGCTCAACCAATGGATTCATTAGCATTCTCCAGACCGTTTATAGTTTGTTGAGTTTATGATCATAAGCTTATCGAGTAAGGAAGTTTATAAAGATGAAAAGCGTTTCGATCACAAATATTGTTAGGGTGAAACGTCTAATCCGTTGGAGATCACACTTATATGCGTCGCGAAGTGGGTTTTTCTTAAGTGTTTCATGGTAGGACATAGAGAACGATGCCAGTTTCTCAGGGTTAACCGGCATCATATTTACGGTTTTATTCTTGGCTTACAGCATTTTGTTGGCCATGACAAAGCTGTCATCTAAGTTTCTTGAAAATACCACACTGCCACTATGTTTACGGATCCCAGCACGGCGCAGTTTTAAGATCATTCTTGGTTGTAAGCCATTAATCACTAGGCCAATTTTTCGCTGTTGTAAGTCTTTAGCAATTGACTCCATGGCCACGATGGCACTCATGTCTATCAGGGTCACTTCGGTCATATCGAGAATTACCACTGTTACTTCAGGGCGAACCGAGGTGATGGTTTTTAACGCCTTTTGCGCAGAGCCAAAGAATAACGGACCGTTGATATCATAAAGCATCACCTTGTCGGGCAAAGAGTAACCTTCGTGGCTATCTTCAATGGCCGCGGTCTGGGTCAGGCTAACACTGCGTTTAATGAATAACATTGCGGCCATACTCATACCTACCGCTACCGCAATGGTCATATCAAACAGTACGGTAAGCGAGAAACAGAGTAGTAATACGATTATGTCGTCTTTGGGGGCCACTTTTAGGGTACGGAAAAAGTGTTTGGCCTCACTCATATTCCACGCCACCATTAATAATAAGGCTGCCATAGAGGCCATGGGAATGTAAGACAATATTGGTGCCAGTAGCAGAATACTCAGTAGAATAAATAGCCCATGCACCACCGACGCAAGTGGCATGTTACCACCCGATTTTACATTGGCAGCGGTGCGGGCAATGGCTGCGGTCGCAGGTATGCCGCCTAATAATGGCACCACAATATTACCGATACCTTGACCGATCAACTCGTCGTTGGGGTTGTGTTTTTTACCTGACATACCATCGGCAACAACCGCGCAAAGTAGTGATTCTAATGAGCCTAAAATGGCAATAGTGATAGCCGCTGGTAGTAACTCTCTAATCAGCTCAAAACTTAAGCCAATTGGTGTACCGTTGGCGCCAGGAAGGTTCCATGGCCAAGCAAATTGAGGTAGCAGTGGTGGAATACCAGTGCCGCTAAGGCCATCTAGCTGATAAGAAAAACGGCTACCAATGGTGGCAACGGAGAAGTCATTAACTAGTAAGCTAAGTAGCCAAGCGCCGATACTGCCAACTAACAGCGCGATTAAGTGACCCGGTATTTTTGAGCGAAACTTTGGCCACACCAACAGTACCGCCAAGGTGAGAATGCCTATTAGCGCTTCGCGCCAATCAAGGCTAGGTAGCGCCTGTACTAGAGCGGTTAACTTTGTTAAATAGTGGCCGTCGACGGCAGTCACTTGCAGCCCGAGAAAGTCTTTGATTTGAAAGGTGGCAATTACCACACCAATACCTGCGGTAAAACCCACGGTGACCGGGTAGGGGACAACTTCAATAAATTTTCCCAGTTTACCTAACCCCATAAAAATTAGAATGAAACCGGCCATGAAGCCGCTCAACAAAAGCCCGCCAAGACCATATTGTTGAACAATGGGCAGCAGTATTACCACGAAGGCAGCGGTGGGACCGGAAATGTTGACTTTTGAACCACCGCTTAGCGCAATTACTATGCCCGCAACGAGGGCTGTATATAATCCGTGTTGCGGAGGCACGCCACTGGCGATAGCTAAAGCCATCGATAGAGGCAAGGCAATAACACCCACCGTTAAACCAGCTAATACATTGGCTTGAATCTGTTGGCGAGAAGGTTGGTTTTGTAGGGTTTTTCTTAGAGCTGAAAACATCGGCATCTCGATATTGATGGTGGCAGGTGCTCTGATCACGTGCTCGAATAAGGGCGTTTAGCTAGGTATTAGTACACAGCGGTAGCACCCAAAGCTGCGGCGTACTATGAAGCAACGTGAAAGCCAGTGTTATACACCCGCAACCCCCCTCAAAGCAACGATATCCAAGGGGAAATAGTACGATCCATGTGGATTAACTTTAAATTGACGGCTCTAGAGTATGAGCTACTGATATGGGGCATTTTGAAGAGGGTTTTTATCAGATAGGGGACTACTTATTTTGGTTAAGCGCAGCTCGTAATGCGGCAATACCCTTAGAGCCTTTGGCTTGACGTTCTTCTGCTGTTTCTGTTTTGCGTTTTTGTTCCCAAATCAAGTCGTTTTGTGGCAATTCGTAGAGGAAACGACTGGGCTCGGGTTTAATCAATTCACCATATTGGCGACGTTCTTTGGTAAGGGTAAAGGTGAGTTCTTTTTGCGCACGAGTAATGCCCACATAGGCAAGGCGGCGTTCTTCTTCAACGTTGTCTTCATCGATACTACTTTGATGGGGTAGTAAACCTTCTTCCATGCCAATCAGGTAGACAAAAGGAAACTCTAAACCTTTGGAGGCGTGCAGGGTCATTAGTTGCACCTGATCGCTGTCTTCGTCGTCTTCTCCGCGCTCCATCATGTCTCTTAAGATTAAGCGATTCACCACTTGCGGCAGGGTCATCGGTTCGTTGTCTTGGTCACCTTCGAGCATACCACTCACCCAGCGAAATAGCTCTGAGACGTTTTTCATTCTCATCTCCGCGGCCTTAGGGCTAGGGCTGGTTTCGTAGAGAAAATCTTCATAGTGAATGTCGCGGATCATATCGCGTACTGCTTGCTGGGCGTCACCACGCTCTACTCGGTCGGCTAAAGTTACTAACCAGCGGCAAAATTCGTTCACCGAATTTTGTGCTCGGGTGGGCAAGATGTCGTTCATTTGCTGGTGGCAGGCAGATTCAAATAAGCTAATGTGTTGCTGGTTGGCAAAACTACCTATTTTTTCCAAAGTGGTGGGGCCAATTTCTCTACGCGGAGTATTGATGACGCGCAGCAGTGCGTTGTCGTCGTCTTGGTTAACCAGCACGCGCAGATAAGCCATGATGTCTTTAATTTCGGCGCGGGCGAAAAACGAGGTGCCACCGCTAATTTTGTAGGGAATACGGTTGTTCATTAAGGTTTTTTCTAATAAACGGCTTTGGTGGTTACCTCGGTACAAAATGGCGTAATCCTTGTAGCTAGCGTCATTCATAAAACGATGGCCAATCAACTCGGCCACTACCCTTTCGGCTTCTTGTTCTTCGTTTTTGGCAAACAAGATTTTTAAGGGCTCGCCATAAATTAGTTCAGAAAATAGGCTCTTTTCAAAAATATGTTCATTGTTTTCAATGAGTATATTGGCGCACTTGAGGATCCGCTGGGTGGAGCGATAATTTTGCTCCAACATAATCACTTCTAAAGCGGGGAAGTCTTGCTGGAGTTGCATTAAATTTTTTGGCTGGGCACCACGCCAAGAATAAATGCTTTGGTCGTCGTCACCCACTACAGTGAAGCGGGCACGTTCGCCAGCTATTAGCTTCACCAGTTGGTATTGGCTGGTATTAGTATCTTGATATTCGTCTACCAGTAGATACTGGATGGTATTTTGCCAGCGTTGACGCACCTCGGCATCGTGACTGAGTAACAAGGTGGGCATCAAGATTAAGTCGTCAAAATCCAAGGCATTATAAGCGGTTAACTGGCGTTGATAAGCCTGATATAGATGAGCAAACAATTGCTCATGTTCAGTTTGTCCCGAGGCTTGTGCTACCGCTTGAGTGGGCAGAATTAAATCGTTCTTCCAGTTAGATATTTGGCTCAACAGTTGCTTGAGTAAGTCTTTGTCACCTTGCAACTGTTGTTCACTCAGCTCTTTAAGCAGCGCCATTTGGTCTTGGTCGTCAAATAGCGAAAAGTTGGGCTTAAGTTTTAGGCTTTTATATTCACGGCGAATAATGTCTAAGCCTAAGGTATGGAAGGTGGATACTCGCAAACCGCGTGCTTCTTTACGCCCCAGTGTTTGCCCCACCCGCTCTTTCATTTCTCGGGCTGCCTTGTTGGTAAAGGTGACCGCCGCAATGTTTTTCGCTGAATAAGCACAATTTTGAATTAAATGGGCAATTTTATTGGTGATAACCCGCGTTTTACCACTGCCCGCACCGGCTAATACTAAGCAGGGGCCAGATACATAACTCACGGCTTTTGACTGGGCGGGATTTAACTTCACGGTGGCTTCCTTCTTTATCGGGGCTGCATTTTAGCTGATAAAGCCGGGCTATTCTATGTTGAAGAGTAAGCTTAAATACGCAGGAAAGCGTAAAAATTTGTAAAATGAACAATTATTCATTGCATGTTTTTGTGCTGCTTATATAATCGCCAGCTCTAATCGTAATAGACATGTTTTATGATTTCAGACAAACGTTTACGTATATTAATGGCTGCCGAAACCTTAGTGAGTCGTTTTGGAGTTGAGGGTTTGTCGGTTCATCGAATTGCTCAACAGGCGACACTGGCAACAGGCACTATTTATCTGTATTTCAAAGATAAAGACGAGCTAATGAGCGAGTTGCATGTGCGTAATTTACGTTTGTTTGCTGAGGCTTTTTTGGCCGATGTAGACTTTAACGCCAGCTTAAAACAACAGCATTATCAACTATGGACTAACGGTTTTTGTTATCACCAAAACAATGTCAACGTACAGCGCTTGTGGGTTCACTTGGAAACCTTGCCGCGATATACCCGTCATAAACAATTAATTCAAGAGCTGTTTGAACCGGTTCAGTTGTTCTTCGAAAAAGGGGTAGAGCAAGGTTGTTTTAAGGCCTTGCCAAGTGAAATGTTGTATGCCTTGGCATTTGGTTCGTTTTATGAAATTTGTAATTTCTCGCGTTTGAGAGATGTTAAGTTTTCACAGCAAGACATGGATGTGGCGCTATTAGCTAGCTGGGATGCTATTACCGTACACCCTCAGTGATATGGAGTAGGGAACATGAAAAAATGGATGGCAATCATGCTTGCCGTGGCAATCGTACTATTTGGTAGTGTGTTTGGTTTTTACCACTTTAAGCAAAAAATGATTGCTCAATACATGGCAAATCGCACGATACCAAAATCTCCTGTTGAAGTAGCAGAAGCTAAGGCTCAAAATTGGCAATCTATGATCGAATCAATTGGTTTTATCGAACCTTTTCAGGGGGTTAACTTGAATAGTTCGGTGGCCGGTTTGGTAGATAAAATTCATTTTTCCTCGGGTGATAGGGTGAAAGCCGGTGACTTATTAGTGAGCCTAGAAGCGAATGTGGAAAAAGCTAACCTTGCCAGTGCAGAGGCTAAACTTCCTGCGATTAAGCGCCAATTGGAACGTAACCGCACTTTGTTGGATCGCGGTTCGGTATCACAAACTCAGTTTGATGACTCGGAAGCTAACTACTTAGCTTTGGTCAGTGACATTGAGGCGCTTAAGGCCACCATCGAACGCCGAGATATTCGCGCGCCGTTTGGTGGGGTGATGGGTATTCGCCAAATCAACTTGGGTGAATACCTGCAAGCAGGTAGCGATATAGCACGCTTAGAAAACCTTGAGCATATGTTGTTGCGCTTTATAGTGCCGCAGAAAGAAATTTCTCGAATCAGCTTGGGCACCGAAATTGAACTTAATACCGATGCTTATCCCGAGCAGTGGTTTAAAGGCAAAATCACCGCCATTGAACCCACCGTTGATCTACAAAGCGGGGTAATTCAAGTGCAGGCGACTATTCCTAATGCCGAAGGCCTATTGCGCTCTGGTATGTACGCCGCGGTGCGGATCTGGCAAGAGGTACAAGCCGATCAAGTGGTGATCCCTCAGCAAGCCATTTCTTTCTCACTTTACGGTGAGTCAGTATATGTGGTTGAGCCGCAGACGGAAGACGATGGCAGTGAAAGTTTACTTGCTAAGCAGCGTTCAGTGCAGGTGGCAGAGCGTCGTGGTGATGTTGCTGTTATTGCTAAAGGCGTTGAAGCGGGTGAGCAGGTGGTGGTCTCTGGTCAGGTGCGCTTACGTAATGGGACCAAAGTGCGCCTAGTGGAAGACAGCTTCCTAGAGCGTGATCAAAGCTTGCCAAAGGATTAGGAGCTTAGTTTATGAGATTTACCGATACCTTTATTCGGCGGCCGATATTAGCCCTATCCTTAAGTTTATTGTTGCTTATTGTCGGTATTCAGGCGGTATTAAAGCTGCAAATTCGTGAATATCCCGAACTCACTAATACGGTGATTACGGTAACTACGGCTTATTATGGTGCCCCTGCTGAGGTAATTCAGGGCTTTATTACGCAGCCACTACAGCAGTCTATAGCCGAGGCGGATAACCTTGATTATTTAGAATCTAAGTCGGCCATGGGCAGTAGTACCATTACTGCTTATATGAAAACTGGCTCCGACCCAGACGCCGCCTTATCTGAAATTATGGCGAAGGTGAATGCGGTACGCGCCGCCTTACCTAGTGAAGCGCTGGACCCGAACATTGCTCGTTCAACGGGGTCCAGTACGTCGATCATGTATATCGCGTTTACTAGTGACGAATTAAAATCGGCGCAGATCGTGGACTATGTGAATCGTAACGTTCAGCCGCAAATTGTAACCGTTACCGGGGTTGCCAAGGCCAATGTTTATGGACCCGCCTTGTCGATGCGGGTCTGGCTAGATCCAATTAAATTGGCTAATTACAAGCTGACGGCAGCCGAAGTCGTTGCGGCCTTGCAAAATAACAACTTTAGATCGGCCCCTGGGCAGGCCAAAAGCCGTTTCTTCCTATACAACGTAGAAGCCGATACGGATTTAAAAACCAAAGCTGAGTTTGAGCAGTTGATCGTTGCCCGCAGTGGTAATGGTATTGTGCGCTTGAGCGATGTGGCCGAGGTGGAATTAGACGCGGCTCGGGAAATGGTGAAAGCCAAAGGTGATGGCGAAACGGCAGTGGTAGTGGCCATTGACCCTACGCCAACGGCCAACCCCTTGACGGTAGCAAAATTAATTTTGGATATGCTGCCGGAGCTTGAAGCCAACCTGCCTGATAGTATCAATATGACGGTGCTCTATGACTCGACGGAGTACATCGAGTCTTCGATTAACGAAGTATTGCATACCATTGTTGAAGCCACGGTGATTGTGGTAGTGGTGATCTTCCTGTTTATGGGGAGTTTACGGGCAGTGCTGATACCGGTGATTGCCATCCCGCTGTCTCTGGTTGGTGTCTGTTTGGCGATGCAAGCCATGGGCTTCTCGTTAAACCTATTGACCTTGTTGGCGATGGTATTGGCGATTGGGCTGGTGGTGGATGATGCCATTGTTGTTGTAGAGAACGTCGATCGGCATATTCGTATGGGTATGAAGCCGTTTGACGCTGCAATTGTTGGGACACGAGAGATTGCCTTACCGGTAATATCGATGACCATTACGCTTGCGGCGGTGTACTCGCCGATTGCCATGGTAGAAGGCTTAACCGGGGTTTTGTTTGCTGAATTTGCCCTGACCTTAGCGGGTGCGGTAGTAGTATCGGGCTTTGTGGCGCTGACCTTGTCGCCGGTAATGTGTTCGGTATTACTGAAACATAACCCTAACCCTGCTGGTTTTGAGCAAGGAGTGCATAAATTCCTTGATAAGCTTGATAGTGGTTACGACAAGCTGGTTGGCGGGGTATTGAATAATCGCCCAGTGATATTGCTGTTTGCGTTAATCGTGATGGGTTCGTTATATCCCCTGCTGAAGATTATTCCTAGCGAACTGGCTCCCCCAGAAGATAAAGGGGCTGCGATGATCATGGTGAACGGCCCTGCGGGGGCTAACCTTGACTACATGGATGCCTATACCACCGAAGTAGGTCGAATTGGCTTAGAGCTGGATGATATTGCCGGTTCTTTCACCCTTGCTGGGATCCCTAGTGCGACTCAAGGCTTAGGCTTCTTAAGAACCACGGTGTGGGATCAACGCACCATGGACCAAGATACCTTGGTGAAGACCATTCAGGCGAAAACGGCTGATCTTGCTGGGGTATCGGTTGCTTCTTTCCCCTTACCGGTATTACCCGGTGCTAGTGGTGGTTTTCCGGTTCAGTTTGTGCTGCAAGGTACCGGCGATTACCGCACCTTGGTGAGTCTTGCACAAGAACTACAACAAGCGGCGATGCAAAGTGGTCTGTTTGTTTTTAGTGACCTAGATACTAAGTTTGAAACGGCCACCTTAAACATTCATGTGAATCGCGATAAGGCTGGGGCGTATGGCGTTAAAATGGCCGACATCGCTAGTACTTTAGGTACCCTAATGGGCGATGGTTATATCAACCATATTAACTACGATGGTCGCTCTTATGAGGTAATTCCTCAGGTGACGCGGGTGGATCGCCTCAGCCCAGAAAATGTGGGTCAGTTCTATGTGAAAACGGTAGACGGCAGTTCGGTTCCGCTTAATAACTTGATTGATTGGGAAGTTCATGGCCAGCCAGATTCACTACTGCAGATGAACCAAACTAACTCGGTTACCATGAACGCTGCACTTATGCCCGGTCAAACCATGGGAGATGCCTTGGCCTTCTTAGAGCAAAAAGCCAATGATATTTTGCCTAAGGGGTATGGCTTCGACTACAAAGGGGAGTCTCGCCAATACGTGCAAGAAGGTTCGGCCTTGTTTACTACCTTTGGCTTAGCTTTGGCAATTATCTTCTTGGTTTTGGCGGCGCAATTTGAAAGTGTACGCGACCCAATTGTAATTATGGTATCGGTGCCTTTGGCGATTTGTGGTGCCCTGCTGATGATGGGCTGGGGTTTAGCTTCGCTCAACATCTATACCCAAATCGGGATGATTACTTTGGTAGGCTTAATTACCAAACACGGTATTTTGATGTGTGAGGTGGCTAAAGAGCGGCAAATTCTTCGAGGTGAAGATAAGATGACTGCCATTCGCCACGCTGCGCGAATTCGTTTGCGGGCCATTCTTATGACGACTATTTCGATGGTGGCCGGTTTGATTCCGCTGTTATTGGCAGTCGGCCCAGGGGCTGCGGCACGTTTTGATATCGGTATGGTTATTTGTGCTGGCTTGTCGATTGGAACCGTCTTCACCTTGTTTGTACTACCGGTGATTTATTCCTACTTCGGCGCCAACCATAAGCCCATTCCAAGTGTCGAGCACTTGCAGGGTGAAACTGTGGCCGACTAATTTGTTGGCTCAAAAAGATAATAAAAAGCCCGGCTTAATGCCGGGCTTCTTTATGTTGTGTATTAATAGACGAAACGTTTCAGTTGTTGGTTAAAGTCGTTGGCCAAAGCGTCAAGTTGGCTGCTGACTTGGTGGGATTCGTCCACTTGATGGGCATTTTGCGCGGCCACATCGGCAATGCGGCCAATCAGTGAAGCAATTTCTGCAGCTACGGTAGTTTGCTCTTTGGCGGCAGAAGCGATTTGTAGATTCATCTCATTAACACTGCCAATTGAGGTAACAATCTCCGAGAGTAGGCTTTCTGCTGTTTGTACTTGTTGCACTACTTCATCGGTTCTATTTTGGCTTTGCTCCATGGCACTTACCGCATTGTTAGCCCCACCTTGAATCTTCTCTAGAATGGCTTGAATTTCGCTGGTACTTTGCTGGGTTTTCTGGGCTAGAGTTCTTACTTCATCAGCCACCACCGCAAAGCCTCGTCCTTGTTCTCCAGCCCGAGCGGCTTCGATGGCTGCATTCAGTGCTAATAGGTTGGTTTGGTCGGCGATGCCTTTAATAACATCGAGCACTGCACCCACGTTATTACTATCGGCGGCAAGGCTTTTCACTACTTCCCCAGCATGGCTAATATCGGTAACTTGTGATTGAATACTGCCAATCACTAACTTCATCGCATCGGCGCCGCTGTGCGCGGTAAGATCTGTATTGTGGGTTGTTTCTGCGGTATTGGCGGCATTATGCGATACCTCATTGGCAGAGTGAGACATTTCTTCGATGGCGGTGGCCACTAAATCGGAACTTTCCCGCTGTTGATTAGCACCTTCTGCTAGGTCGGTAGACATGTTGTTTAACATCTGAGATGAACGTTGTAATTGCTCACCCGATTGACCTAGGTCACTCACTGTATCAAGTAGAAATTGCTGTAGTTTACGAGTAGCATTGGCCAGCTGGCCTAGTTCGTCCTTGCGTTGTAGATGAATTTTTACATTGAGTTTGCCATCGGCCAAGATCTCAATGTCTTTGACGATACTGTTAATCGGGCTAATGCACTGACGGTCCATGAAGATGGAACTGATCACTAGTACGGCTAAACCGCTAAGGCCGATAATGATAAAGCTTAAGGTACTCACTCTAGCCGCCTGTTTGGTATGCAGGCTCACCGTTTGTAGGGTTAACTCGGCCAATTGTTCACCTAATTGGTTCATAGCATCCGAGGGGGCTCGGTCAATACCTTTAACCGCGGCATCACCGGCTTTAAAATCAAAACCGGCTGCTTCATATTCTGCTTTGCCTTGCTGATATGCTTCGCCCATGGCTTTATGTGAGCTAAGAAAACTTTGGGCGATTTGGGCTAACTCTGGGTAATTAGCCACTTCTAGTTCTTTTTTTAACTCGCTGACTTGCTGCTGCACATGTCGTTGGCGCTCTAAAAACTGCCCCCAATATTTACTGTTTTGTTTAGCATCATGGCCGCGCAGTAATACGTTTTTCCACTCTTGCACTTGGGTTTTAAATGCCAAATGCGCCAGTAGGGTTTTCTCTTCTAGATAAACTTCGGTATGAGTGAGTTTGTCGAAATTATTAGCGGTTTGCTGTAACTTAAATGCGGTATATAGACCCACCGCGATTATTATAAGTAATGAAATAAACATTACCGATAGTATTTTAAAACGTAGGCTGGTGTTATCCCAAGACATTGTGACTCTCCTATGTAGTTATTTAAGCATAGAACAGCCACCACTAGTGTGAAATAACTTTGTATAGACTCTGCTTAATTTGAGGGAAGCCTAGCACGCCCAGTTAAGCGGCTGCCAGTTTCTTCAGCACCCGTGAAACCGCAGCAAAGGCAAAACTGGCGGTCACATGAGTTACCGCTCCAAAGCCGCTGCTACAATCCATACGCATAGAGCCGCCAGCATCGGGTTTAGCCATACATGTTTCGCCATCACTGCTGGGGTATATCAACTGCTCGGTGGAATAAACGCAGTCTACGCCAAACTTCCGCTTGGGGTTTTTACTAAAGTGATAGAAACGGCGTAACTCGTTGCGCACTTTGGCTGCAAGCGGATCTTGAATGGTTTTAGCCAAGTCGCTAATTTGAATCTGAGTGGGATCAATTTGCCCACCCGCGCCACCTACGGTAATCAGTTTAATCTTATTACGCTTGCAATAGGCAATGAGTGCCGACTTAGCCTTTACGCTGTCGATGGCATCAATAACATAGTCGAAATCTTGGCTGATGTATTCGCTAAGATTATCTTTGGTGACAAAGTCTTCTATCTCGTGGCAGTTACATTCAGGGTTGATTTGCAGAATACGCTCACGCATTACCGCAGTTTTAGATTGACCAACGCTGCCTTGCAGGGCGTGGATTTGTCGATTGGTATTGGTGGTGCAAATATCATCCAAGTCAATCAGGGTGATCTCGCCAATGCCGCTGCGCGCTAGCGCTTCAGCCGCCCAGGAACCGACTCCGCCGATGCCAATAACACAAACATGAGCTTGTTGGAAAGTAGTGAGTGCGCGCTGCCCATAAAGACGAGCAATACCGCCAAAACGCTGTGAAAACTGAGACATGATTAACCTTACAAAAATAACCGGACGATTATAGCAAAGCACTACTACTTGAGTCAGCTTTAGCCGAATAAACTCAGCCGCAAATTTACCAAGACTTGTGTTAGATTTAACAAAGGTGAGTATTAGCCTAAATGACTGGAGTTAATTTATGTTTCGATTTTTTGGTGTGCTGTTGTGCCTGATTTTTGTGACGGCGTGTACGGTAAGGCCGGCAACAGACTATAACGTAGATCAGGACTTCTCCCAGTACAAGGATTTTGCTTTTGCATCATTGGCGGAAGATGCGGTATTAAGTATTGATGACCAGCGTATTCAAGCTGAGTTAGCTAAGCAATTGCAGACTAAGGGGCTGCAAGTGGTGGATGTTGAACAAGCTGATATGTTGGTGGCGTATCATATCGAGGAAGCGACTGAGTTGGAGGCCATTGGAGGGAACTTCACCTTAGGCATGGGCTCGCGCCATGGCATGATTGGCGTAAGTTCGCCGGATCGTTATAAGGAACGCAAGTACGGTAAGCTGGTGGTTGAGTTTATTGATCCGCAGGCGAAAAGCCTAATTTGGCGCTCAATATCGCAAAGTAAGCTGCGTGAAACCATGGGACCTGAAAGTCGCGCCGAGTTTATTCAAAAACAACTCGCGCTAATGTTAGAAAGTTACCCGCCTAAACCAGAAGCTTAAACGACAAACCACCAGCTAAGCTGGTGGTTTCGCTTTTAGTCTACTCGGCAATATGGCTACGGTTACGGCCTTTTTTCTTAGCTTGATACATGGCCTTGTCGGCTCTATCTATGAATAAACTGGCTAGTATTTCGTGGGTTTTGATTTGCGCTATACCACAGCTGATACTGATATTGATTTGGTGCTGATTTACCTGAAACGCTTGCTGACTAATAGTGAGACGGATTTTTTCTGCTACTTCAAAAGCGGCCAAGGCATCACAGTTGGGCAGTAATACGATGAACTCTTCACCGCCCCAGCGACAGACTACATCGGATTGGCGTACTTGTTCTAAACAGAGTCGGGAAACTTGCTTAAGCACTTCATCACCCACTAAATGGCCATGCTGGTCGTTGATCTGTTTAAAGTGGTCAATATCGAAAATGATTAACGAGCAGGCCTGCTTGGCGCGTTGCTGAATATCTAGTACCTGTTCTAAATGAAATTCAAAACTTTGCCTATTATAAACGCCTGTCAATTTATCGGTGGTGGCCAGCGTTTCTAAACGTCGTTGGTAGCGGCCTAATGTGAAGTTGGCGAATGTCAGCATCACCACCGTTATAAAGGTGCTAATGATGAGGTTGAGCCATAGGGTGTGTTTTAATTGCAAGCTGGCCGGTAAATCTTGCTGTTCCACTAATAGATACCAGTTAAATTCTGGAATATAGCGGGCATTCAAATAGTATTGCTGGTCGTTATCTTTAAAGCGGTAACGGCTGTTGGCTTGGCTCAGTAATTCGCTGGCATGCTCGGCTAAACCATCTCGTAAGTTAATGTTACGAGGCCCATTATAATGGGGCCCGGTTAAACTAAGGTTGCCCAGAGGATCGATGAAATAAACGCTGCGTTGATAGCGGGTTTGATAAAGCTTGATGAGTTGTTTAACTGCTTCAATATTTAAGCCAACACCAGTCACACCAATTAGTTGGTTATTAAAATCAAATACTTTGTAATTGACAAATACGGTGGTGCGGCTGGTATCGGCGGTATCGTAATCGATGTTGATCTCGTAGTCTTGCTCAGGGGGAAGCTGAATGACGCGATAAAACCAAGCGTCGTCGGGGTTGTCGATGGACAAGGTTTTAATGATGCCTTTGGGGTGGTAATAGCGACTACTGTTTACCGAAACAAAGAAGGCCGTGATGGTTTGATAGCGCTGCTGAATGTTGTTTAGGTAACGAATAATATCTTGAGTTGGGTGCTCGTCGCGGATGGCCCAATCACGAACAAAAGTATCTTGCGCCATTAATGATGAAATAAATATAGGCTGCAATAGATCGCGCTGAATTTCCGAATAGACGTTATCGCTGGTGAGAGGAAGGTGATTATTCTCGACTTGTTCTCTTAAGGACTGATATGCCACTTGATAGCTTAACCAAGCGCATAACCAAAAGGCACACAACAATATTACCGACAGTAGTAAGATGAACTTACGTTTGTCAGTCCATGGACTAAACTTCGGCAATTGCACTCCTTGCAAACTGGCCTTTATTCAAGCTGTTAGTGTAAAGTTAAAGCTAGGCCGAGGCAACTGGCTTGCCGTTTAGTTTGTTTTGATTAACACAAGGTTGCACCCCATATGGCTCAAGCTCCAGTCGTACGACCCGCATTGTTTTATATTGAATGTTTGCGTTTTATCGCTGCCATTGCCGTGGTTGCTATTCATGTTCTGGGCCCTTATCGAGAATTGGTGCCGGAATTACCTTGGCATCAATGGCTACCGGCGGTGAGCTTAAACGCGATAAGCCGTTGGGCAGTGCCAATATTTGTCATGGTGAGTGGCGCGTTGTTGATGTCGGACCAACGCCCTTTTAATACTGCTTATTATTTACGACGTCGTTTAGCTAAAGTGTTGCTGCCCTTTTTGGCTTGGACGGTAATTTATGCTTTCATTGGTGGGTATCAAGAAGGACTGTGGTCGTGGTCGCTTACTGCCGAACTCTTAGAAAATTCGCCCAATGAACATACTTGGTACCACCTTTGGTTTTTTTACGACTTCATTCCTTTGTATTTGGTGATCCCCTTATTAGCACCGGTAGTCAATAAAATGGAGCCGCAACGAGTACAGTTGTTGCTGGCCGCTTGGTTACTGCTAACCCTTATGTATTGGCTCAAGGTAGATACGCCGCTGCGGCAAAATATTATTATGTACTCTGGCTATTTGGTGATGGGCTGGTACTTGTTTAACCATGATCAGCAAGGCCAGCTTAAGTTTTGGCTTGCTACTGGCACTGCCATGTTGACCTTTAATGTACTTGGTAGTGCATATTATATTTGGCAGCAAGGTGAATATAGTAGCGTATTCATGGGCTATAAAAGCCTGAATACCGCAGTGATTGCCATCAGCTTATTTGTGTTGGTTAAAGCTTATGCAGAGCGAGTTCCCCAAGCTTTTCGCCCTTTAATTAAAGTTGTGTCTAAGTACAGCTTTGGTATTTACTTGGTTCACCCTTTGTTTTTGATCCCGGTACGTGACCCTGCCAACGGTGTGTATCAGTGGTTTGCTCATTCCAGTATTGCCTTGCTGGTATTGACCCTTGTCGCGCTGGCGGTAGCGTTTGTTTTTACTTGGCTGCTAACGCGTTCTCGCTTAACCCGTTGGTTGGTGCCTTAATGCCTAAGGAGGGTTTATGTATCACGTGAGTTACTCTGTGGCGGGTTCGATCCGCCGTAGACCTTATAAGAGCGAGGCCGGAGCCAAGCGCGCGATACTGCGATGGTTGCAGCAGAATATGGCAGCCGAAGGTAGTCAAGCCATTTTATACAGCCCGACTGAAGCGCCACAATGCTTTAGTGATGTGAGTGAGTTGGATGTAGAGTCCAAGCAGCTTGATTTTTACTCGACTCAAACCTGGCGTAAGCTGCGACATAAGGTGCTAGAGCGAGATGATAATCGCTGCGCTTGCTGTGGAGCATCACCAAAGCACGACCCAAATATTGTGCTACATGTGGATCATATTAAACCGCGTTCGACTTACCCTGAGTTGGCTTTGAGTATTGATAACTTGCAGGTGTTATGTGCCGCATGTAATTTGGGTAAATCCAATCACTCTGAGCGCCAATGGCGCGAGTAAATAGACTATTGGTAACTCATGAAAGATAAACTCTCTACAGCGGTTGTCGAGACGACCGCCAACAGTTTGCTAGCGGTTTACCCAGACTTCAATAGTGAGTACTTTGTGGCTTTGGCAGCAGATGGGCTAAAGCATTTAGAGCTTAAACAAAGAGTGCAACACATTATTGCCGCCTTGCTTAAGACTCTGCCGCAAGACTTTTGTCATACCGCTCAGCTTTTAGCGGCCTTGCCTGAGTATTGGGATGGCTTACCAGAGGCGGAACAAATGAGTGGTTTTGCCGTTTGGCCGCTGATTGATTACGTTGCTGTTGCTGGCATTGAGTATCCGTCATTGGCTTATACGGTGCTTGCGGCCTTAACGCCTAGATTTAGCGCCGAATTTGCCATTCGGCCTTTTATTGAGCGTTATCCAGAGCAAAGCTGGTTGCAGTTACTGGCTTGGACTTCCGCTGAAGACAAACACCTTCGGCGTTTAGCTAGTGAAGGTTGTCGTCCGCGTTTGCCTTGGGGAAAACAACTCAAGTCGTTAATCGCCGACCCTCGGCCAAGTTTGCCGATATTACACGCGCTGAAAGATGACTCTAGTTTATATGTGCGCCGCTCGGTGGCGAATAATCTTAACGATATTAGTAAAGACCACCCTGAATGGGTGCTTGACCTTTGCCAAGAGTGGCAACAAAACGCGACTCCACAACGGCTATGGATTATTAAACATGCAGTTCGTAGTTTGGTCAAACAAGGTTATCCAAGAAGTTTTCCATTGTTGGGTTACACGACTGAACCCGCTTTAGTTGTGGAAGAGTTTGCTCTGTTAAATGAGCAAGTGAGGTTGGGCGGACAGTTAACGTTTGCTGTTGCTCTGCGAGCCGTTGAGCCACAACAGCGTTGGGTAGTGGACTTTGCGGTACATTTTATGAAGGCCAACGGTAAAACGGTTGCCAAGGTATTTAAGCTGAAAAACGTGGACTTACAGCAAGGCGAATGCTTCGCTATAGAAAAAGGTTATTCTTTTAAACCTATTTCTACCCGCAAGTATTATGCAGGCCAGCATTATGTTGCCCTGCACGTGAATGGGTTGGAAGTGGCGAGAAGGACATTTTGTTTATTGGATTAAAGCGGGTTTGGTTGTCGAATTTTTTTACACAACATATCTTATTGTATGTTTTATTATTAGTTCTTTTACTCTAATTGCATGATTTGTATTATATTTTAATAATTGGTGTGGTTTCTGCATGTTGGCCTGGTCGATATATTTTGTTGTTTTTGTAATTGTTTGAAAAATATAAATATAATTTTATTTGTGTTATTTTTGAGCAAGCGCTGTTCTGATAGGAAAAGTTTTATGTATTGGGCAAGTTCTCGTCGCTGTATAGCTGTAGTTGCTTCATTAGTATTGTCGTGTGGCGTTCAGGCTACAGTGCTGAATGATTATAATCTCATCCTAACAGGGGATTACCACTACCAAGGTGGTGAGGTGGAGGGGCGCACCTTGTTGGGTGGTAGTTTAAATGCCGCAGGCCATTCACCGACTTTTGCTATCCGTGAAACCACTACAGCAGGCCTAGATAGCGTGACCATCGTTGGTGATGTGAATGCTTCTAATATTAATCTCAATGCGGGTAGCCTCAGTTATGGCGGCGCTTACAATGTTGCTGGTCATGTTAATTTAAACGGCGGAGGTAGCGCTGTTCAAAGCATTAATGCTGTTAATCAGCCAGACTTAGCCGCTACTTTTGCTGCTGTGGAAGCCGAGCTGCGCGCAGATTCAGTTTATTTTGCTAGCTTGCCGAGCAATGCCGTACTAACGGGTAGTCACTTGTCTTATAGTGGCACGCAAAATCTGGCTGTATTTAATGTTGATTTTGCCGACGTCTTCGCTCAGAACAATAATTTGTCTTTAGATGCAGGTATGGCCGAAACAGTGATTATTAACGTGGCTGGCTATGACGTTAACGTAGCTGGTGGGGTAAATTTAACTGGTAATGGCTTCGCTAAACAAGCAGATATGAATAACCTTGGCGCGAGCAATATTTTATGGAACTTTTATGAAGCTGAATCCATAGATTTTAATAACTTGGCTACGGTAGGTTCGGTATTGGCTTTAGATGCCGACATTACCGGCGGCGCGGTATTTGATGGCAGCGTAGCTGCGCAAAGTTATACTGGAGCGCGCGAGTTTCATAGTCATGGTTTTGACTGGGAGCAGCCACCGTCATTACCCGCATTACCTCCCGCTCAAGTCAGTGAAGGTTCAAGCTTGATACTGTTATTCATAGGCTTGTTTTTGTTGGTATTGTCGCGGCGGCGTTATCGTTAATCTGCGCATTTTGTTATATAGAAGGCCTCAATTTGAGGCCTTTTTTGATGGCGTGACCCGTCTTAAATAGGGTTTTGGCTAGGGCTAATTTGTCTTAATTATTTATGCAATTGTAAGAGTAAAAGCAAAAGCAAAAGCTTTCGCCTGCGGCGACTTCATTTTTTTTGACAGCCAAAGAAAACGAAGCAAAAGAAAGGCTGCCCCGCATCTTCTTAGATCCTGCGTTGCTCATCAAACAGCGCGCCTGCGCAACTCGCTTCGCTCAAACAGTGCTAGGCTTTATCGCTGTTTGACTGTGCTACTCGGCGAGGGTGAAGGGGAATTAGCGCGTTTTAAGTTTTGAGATTACTTTGGCAGATGAAGTTATGAAAACCTGATAGCTTAATTTGTATGTTTGTAGCCATAAATTTTAATTTGGATGATAATGAGCGAAGTAGTTACTATTTTAAGTAGCTTGGTTAGTGGGCTCTTAGGCGGTGGTCTAGGGTTTTATTTATCGAATAAAAAGCTTGAGAGTGATGCCAAAAAGTATCTTAACTTATACTGGCAAGAGCTTGCTGATATTAGAGATGAAGAAGTCATCTTATTGCAACGTTTGTTATATGAATTGGATGAACCTAAGCGGCCATATTATACAACAAATACTCAAATTGACTGGGGGTTCTTCCAACTAATCCAAGCAAATATAGGTAGCGGCATGCCTTTCAACATGAATAGGTTGTTAAGTCGATTAAAAACTATTCATGAAGATATTGAATTTAACATGACAAAAAGGCTACAAGATCTTGGTAGTAGCGGGTACTACAGTGACGAAAAAGGTGTCCTAGCGTCATCTTTGGCTGTTTGCAATTTACTTTATCTAGTAAACAAAGCTCTTGAGCAAAGGGAGTGTTTTAGAATGAAAGGGGAAGTCTCTCGTGAAGATGTAGTAAATTCTATCTTTCTTAAATACTCTTTAAGTTATAAACACAGAGACCAGTTACTTGCTTTTATTTCGGGCATTAAAGCTCAATAACCGTTTAGTTTTTGTGCAGTTGAATTTGGCTTTGTTGCTTAACGGTAAATAAGGTTGTCTAAAAGGAAGCCTTTGCTCCCATGCGGAGCATTAAAAATAAAAAGCCCCGAGCATTACTCGGGGCTTGGTATTTCCAGCCTTAGCTAATCGTGATTAGCTAATAATGAGAAGCTTAACCACCTACGGCGATTTTCTTCATGTCTTTCATGTAACCACGTAGTTTCTTACCAACTACTTCTACTGGGTGGCTGCGTAGTGCTTCGTTTACTTCGATAAGGCGAGCGTTGTCAACGCCGTTGCTTTGCTCTTCAAAACCTTTACCAATGTACTCTAGGCTGATGTTGTTCACGGTGTCGCGCAATAGTGGCACAGCGGCGTGAGAGAATAGGTAACAACCGTATTCAGCTGTATCAGAAATAACCACGTTCATTTCGTATAAACGCTTACGAGCAATGGTGTTAGCAATAAGCGGAGTTTCGTGTAGTGACTCGTAGTAAGCACTTTCTTCGATGATGCCAGCAGCAACCATGGTTTCAAAGGCTAACTCAACACCGGCTTTAACAAGAGCAACTAAGATGATGCCTTTGTCGAAGAACTCTTGTTCGGTGATTTCTACGTCAGATACCGGAGCGTTTTCAAAACCGCTTTGGCCTGTTTCTTCACGCCATTTTAGTAGGTTAACATCGTCGTTCGCCCAATCTTTCATCATGGTTGAAGAGAATTCGCCTTCGATGATGTCGTCCATGTGTTTTTCAAACAATGGGCGCATTAGGTCTTTAAGCTCGTCGGCTAGGTCAAAGCACTTAATTTTCGCCGGGTTAGATAGACGGTCTACCATGTTGGTAATGCCACCGTGCTTAAGTGCTTCGGTTACTGTTTCCCAACCAAACTGGATGAGTTTAGCGGCGTAGCCTGCGTCTAGGCCTTCGGCAACCATTTTGTCGTAACCTAAGATAGCGCCAGTTTGTAGCACACCACAAAGAATAGTTTGCTCACCCATAAGGTCTGATTTAACTTCAGCTACGAATGAAGACTCAAGTACACCAGCGCGATCACCACCGGTGGCAGAAGCGTAGGCTTTAGCAATCGCTAGGCCGTTGCCTTGTGGGTCGTTTTCTGGGTGAACAGCGATTAGGGTTGGAACACCAAAACCACGTTTGTACTCTTCACGTACTTCAGTGCCTGGACACTTAGGTGCCACCATTACAACGGTGATGTCTTTACGTACTTGCATGCCTTCTTCAACAATGTTGAAACCGTGAGAGTAGGCTAGCGTTGCGCCTTCCTTCATTAATGGCATTACAGTTTCAACAACGTTGCTGTGTTGTTTGTCTGGAGTTAGGTTAAGTACCATGTCGGCTTGTGGGATCAATTCTTCGTAAGTGCCAACGTTAAAACCGTTGTCGGTCGCTTGAACGAAAGAAGCGCGTTTTTCTTTAATCGCAGCTTCACGTAAAGCGTAAGAAATGTTTAGACCAGAATCACGCATGTTTAGGCCTTGGTTTAGACCTTGAGCGCCACAGCCCACTACTACGATGTTCCAATCTTTAATAAAGTTACAACCATCAGCAAATTCGCTGCGATCCATAAAACGACATTTACCTAATTGCTCTAGCTTTTGGCGTAGGCTTAGGGTGTTGAAATAATTAGCCATGTTTGACTCCGTAAAAATAGCGTTAATTAATGATGATGGTTTGTTGTGTTTACGAGATCCCAAGGCACCTCTTGTGGATGCGTTTCTTATAACTGTCTCGTGATGGGCTCAATATAAACCCAAAACAGAATTGCGTAAAATGATGATTTTGGGATATTGTATTTCATAAAGTGAAATACAAAAGTTTGGCATAAATAAGGAAAGCTTGTGGACGTAAGAAGTGTTGAGCTGTTTTTACATCTAAGCCATAGCCTGCACTTTGCTAAAACTAGTCGCGCCATGCATGTGAGTGCCTCTACTTTAAGCCGAGTGATTCAGCGTTTGGAAGATGAGCTCGGTAGTGGGCTATTTATTCGTGATAAACGCAGCGTGCAACTTACTCATGCGGGTTTACGATTTCGCAGCTTTGCCGAGCAATGGCTAGAGCAATGGCGTCAACTGCAAATGGATTTATCACTACATTCCACCGAATTGGCCGGCGAGCTCACCATCTATTGTTCGGTGACGGCTAGCTACAGCCATCTTCCCGACATTATGGATAAGTATCGTCTGTCCTGCCCGAAGGCCGATATTATGCTGGAAACTGGCGATGTCGCGTTGGCGGTAGATAAAGTGGCTAATGGTGAAGTGGACATAGCTTTGGCGGCACGCCCCGAGCACTTACCCTTAAACATCGCTTTTGCCAGTATTGGCAAAGTGCCCTTATCTATTATTGGTCCCACCATCGCCTGTAATGTGCGTAAGCTGTTGGTGCAAGATCCGATTCCTTGGGAGCAAATTCCGATTATTTTGCCAGAGCATGGCCCGGCGCGGGCGCGTATCGATCACTGGTTTAAGCAAATGGGTATTCGCCCCGATGTGTATGCTAAAGTGGCGGGACACGAGGCTATAGTGAGCATGGTAGCCTTAGGTGGAGGGGTTGGTATTGCTCCGCAAGTGGTGGTAGATAACAGCCCGGTGCGCGAGCGCATTCAAAGTATCCCTGTGGGGGTAGAATTAGAGCCCTTCGATATGGGAATATGCATGTTGTCGCGACGTTTACACGAACCGCTGATGCAGCGATTTTGGCAAATCGCGGCGAGTAACTAGCTCATAGACACAAGGAAAGGAAGTATGACGCCAGCAGTACAGCAGCTTAAAAAAGCCAAACAGGCGTTTCAACTTTTGCAATATAAAAGCGACCCTCAACAGGGTAACTTTGGTTTGGATAGTGCCGAGAAATTGGGGCTGCCCAGTGAGCAAGTGTTTAAAACCTTGGTTGCTTGTGATCAACACAATCCTAAAACCATGGTGGTAGCGGTGGTGCCGGTCACCGGCCAGTTAGATCTGAAGGCCTTAGCCAAAGCCGCAAAAATAAAAAAAATGTGCATGGCAGAAGTGCCTGTAGCTGAACGTACTACCGGTTATGTGAAGGGCGGCATCAGCCCTTTTGGCCAGAAAAAGCGGTTGGCTACTTATGTTGATAGCAGTGCCAATAGTTTAGACGAGATTGTAGTGAGTGCGGGTAAGCGGGGTTTGTCTTTGCAGTTAAACGCTAAGGTGCTAGCCACAGTGCTTGGGGCTCAATTTGTTACGCTTAGTGATTAATTTGGTTTATTTATCAAAAACGATGAAATTGCTGTCTCTGGTACTGGCGCTGTTTAGTGTTAATCTTTCGGCACAGCCTTTGGCACCAGCAAAATTCGCCACGTCCATCATTAAACCGTGGGGTTACCTTGAGCCGCAGCTCATAGAGCAAGGCTTGTTACTGCGTTTGGCTCGAGCACTAAGTGCCGAGGCGGACTTAGCCATGAGCAATCAAATGCTCCCCTATCCTCGAGTAATTAAAGAAATGACCAGTGGCGAAAGCGACTTCGCAGTCATGTTTGCCAGCTCCAAAGCGAATAATATAGCCGTTGATCTTGGACGAGTTGTCACCGTTAAAGTATTGGCGCTGGCCAACGCTGGTGAGAAGCCGATCGCCAGTGTCAAGCAGTTACACGGTAAGCGGGTAGGGGTAATGCGCGGCTCAGCTTATGGGCCGGAAATAGATGATAACCCCAACATCGAACGGCTGAGTTTTAATCACATAGAACAAGCACTTAAGATGCTGGTGTTACATCGGGTCGATGTGTTGGTCGCGACCAACTATTCGATTTATTACGGTTTACAAGCGCTGCATATTCATGCCAATCAAGTCACACCTGTCTATCACCTTGCCACGCGCTACGGAAATTTGTACTGGTCGAAACAGTCATCACAACAGCAGCAGGCTGAGCGGCTAAAACAAGCCTTAGAACGTTTACGCGAACGCGGTGAACTGCAACGGATCTTCATGTTAGAAGGGGCCTTGGCTAAGCGTTATTAAGCCAGTGGTGCTTAGCTTGAGACTAGCCTCAAGCTTCTATAGAATGAGGCCAAATTAAGGAGATTAAAATGATTAACCCGGGCAAGATTGAAGAAATAGCCAAACAAGTGAGCGAGCTGGTTCCTACTGGCTTAAAAAATGTGGGCGATGAGTTTGAGCGTAAGGTGAAGCAGGTGGTGCAAGCCAAACTGAGCCAATTAGATGTGGTTAATCGAGAAGACTTTGAGGTACAGACTCAAGTGTTAATGCGTACTCGCCAAAAGCTGAGTGAATTAGAAGCCAAAGTGGCTGAGTTAGAGAAAAAGCTTAACCCGAAAATCTAGCTTGGTACATCGATAATCTTGTTGCTGTATCTGTAAGCATAACAACAGCCTAATGAAAGCCTGCTAAACAGTAGGTTTTTTTGTTCATCGAGCCTCGTTCTGAAATACGTGTATATTTCATACTGTATCCCCCCCAGTTTAATGGCCTTAGCGAACCGCTTTGATAAGCCTTATAGGGCTTGCTTTAATCTACTGGCGATACAGCTACAGTGGTTCCAGTCATTGTTGATATGTTTCGCTGGTTTAGTGAGTGGGCCCGCCGCAACCTCAACAGGTAAGAGCGAAATTCACTATGCCACTTCATATCTACTTCTTCTGAAATGAAGGCGCATAAATCCAACCGGTAAGTGGTTTGGTTTATACCCTCTTAAGCGGGCTAAAAAACAATCGTTTTTTACTCGTTTTGATTACTTTTATCATTATATTGCGACCGCCTTCTCAATTTGTAGTGTTCTAGTTATCAGATAGTTAGCTGTTTTACAGGTAATACCTCACTTTCTTCCTCAGAAACTTATTGAAACTTTGAGCTGGTTTGAGTTGTTTTATGATTCCTCATGAAAAGGCTTTCTTAAAGGGGGGGAGCTATTTCCAATTTGTTGTGCAGGGATAGAATAAGCTTCAATGGCTTTTCAGTGTATGCACTATAGGCCTTTATTAAATAAATGGAGAAGGATATGGATATGAATAAAAAAACGGTATTTACAACGACTTTATTGGCGGGCTCGCTGTTATTAGTGGCATGTGATGATATTACTGTACCGGATGAACCAGTAACGCCGCCGCCAGCAGAAGTCAACACTTTAAGCCTCATGGAAAACGGCATTGCAGCAGGAGATTGGAGCATTAAAGTTGGGTCTAATACCGATGGTTATGCCCACAAAGTATTAGAGAATATAGACGACACTTACGAAAAAACTGGCTCTTTCAAGATTGCAGCGGTAAAAGATACCGATGTTGAAAGTGGAGTATGGAAGATGGAGACTTTCGATTCCAATAGCGGTGACTCAGCTGAAGTTAATTTTCTTATCGTTAATGATGCTACTGCTGTTGATTTAACAGATTACCAAAACGGTACTATGTTGATTGACCTTTCGGTAATAGTTGCAACAGAGTCAGATGCAACCCATCAGGTTCAGATGCAAACAACTACCGGCACCGAAGACTGGAAAAACCGCAGCGCATTTTATTTCAACCAAAGCAAATTAGCTGCTTTGGAAAGCCAAGGTGAGACAAAAGTGGCCATCCCTATGCGCTGTATCACACCGAGTGACACGTTTGACATCACTAAGGTAAACGAGCCGCTACGTTTTGTTATTAAGAACGATGAGGTAATGACCTATGAAATCCGTAGCGTAGTACTTAGTGACAGTTCCGTTGCTCCTGAGGGTGCCGTTGCTTGGACTTGTGAATAAGCACTGATCTGGTTGCCACGTATTCCACAATGCGTGGTGACTTTAATAAAGAGGCTAAAAGATGAAGTTTGTGAAATTTGCCTGCGCTGTGGTTTTTTCTTCTTTGTTGGTTGCCTGTGCGAGTACCAATTCTTCTATTGAAGATATCGCTTACACTCCTTCCGGTATCCCTATAATGGTAACTTATACCTTAAATGATGGGAAAGGTTGGGAAAAAGTAAGTGCTGGTTTACAAGGCTGGGGGGACGGTGTCGCTGATTTTAAAGTAGTAAATGAACAAGCAGATGTTCGGATCAAAAAGAAAGCGACTAATGAGTGGAATATTCAACTGAAACGTCCTTTATTCTTGGTTGAAGACATGAAGTATGAAATTACTGTAGAAGCGTCGGCCGACGCCCCTAGTGATATTGCTTTTGTTGTTCAGAAAGATGAGGGTGATTACACGACTTATTTCCATCGACGTGAACAAATTAGTGCTCAGCCTAAAGCTTTTAATTATCAATTTGAGATGCCAAATGATGAAACAAAAGCCGTTTTCGCTATTACTTTCGGTAAAGGCGAGCCTGGGGTGACATACCACTTGCAGAATATTAAATTTAATTCTGTTTACTAGGACAGCTTTGACACTGCAAGTTTAAATAAGTGACCTCATCGGTGAATAGATAAGGTTTAACTTGTTAGCTTTGGCTTTTCTATGTAAACGTTATAACTTTAAAAGCACACTTTGGTGTGCTTTTTTGCTTTAGCTCTGTATTGGCAGTAGTACTTCTTTTGTACCAGCAGCATTTTTTTAAGCGTATGCAGCTTGGCATTGGATAAAGCTAGTTCAGTTGCCATTTCTACGAAAATGGTAGAACTTCAATTAACTATCATTATCTCTTTTAGCTGTTTGGCGAATTGATTTCACGACTTGGCGTTGCCTGTGCCCTAACGTTACGTTTTTTATAAGCCCCATTCATGAATTTATTAAAGCTTGCTTGTTTTTATGACCCAACTCAAAACTTCCTGTTTATCCCTTTGAATCATGGCGACAGCTTCGGTACATTTTGAACCCGTGAAAGCGCTTACATTTGGCTTTGTGAATAGTCAGTAATAGTTTGGGATCTTGGCTTGTTAAACCAGTAAAAGTTGGTTTAAGCCATATTAAGGATGGTTTTTGGCTAAAGAATCCCGTTTTATCATTCCTTAGGAGTCGTTATGGAACAAGATCAGCAGTTTTTTCATGCTCACCATTCACCGATGGGTGCGTTAGCCAGTTTTACTGTAGGGGAATTGGGTGCTCATGGAGGAATGGGTTTAGAGCTGGGAGCTCCATACGCTGGTAATGTATTTGTTGGTTATCAAGATGGAGAAGGGGTAGTTAATGCCTTCCCATTTTATAAAGGCGCTAAGGATCAAAGCGAACGTTATGTGCAAAAGGATGATACATCTAGCTTAAAAGAGCATATTTTTGAAGATCTTAACCGGGATTACCGTTGGGCGAGCGATAATTTTATTGCGCCGGGGATCTCTTTTAAAATCTTAAGTCCGTTTTTTGATATCCCCGATCCGAAGTTAGGGCAGCAACAAAAACTCAAACAGGCGTGTTGTCCGGCGGTGTACCTAGAGCTGACTTTTGATAATACTAGCGAGCAAGATTGGACCGGTTTTTTTGCCTTGCAAGGTGACGAATTACGTTGGAATAAGTTAATTGACGGGGATGAGAGCGGCTTAGTAGGCGTAAGCTGCCGTGAGCAGATAGGTATTGCTAGTCAACATCCTAATGCTCGCGCATTTAGCCACTTCTCGGTGCAAAGCGCGCTCAGCCAGATGGGTAATAACGACTGCTTTATGTTGGGCCCCACTGCCGGTTTGATGATAGATGTGAAGGCGGGCGAAAAGGTTAGCGTGCCTGTAGTATTAGGCTTCTATTTGGCTGGTAATGTGACCTACAATCGCGCCATGCAGTACTACTACACTCAGCATTTTACCGATTTACAGCAAGTATTAGCTTACGCGTTAGAGCACTTCGATAACTATGCTGCGATCGCCGAACAAAATGATCAGGAATTAGTAGCCAGTAAATTGAATCCGCATCAACAGTTTTTGTTGGCGCATGCTACCCGCAGTTACTACGGTTCAACCCAATGGTTATATGATGGCACCCAGTCTATATGGGTGGTGAACGAAGGCGAGTATTTGATGATGAATACGCTGGACTTAACCGTTGATATGTTGTTTTTTGAGTTACAGAGAAACCCTTGGACGGTGAAAAACACCCTAGAGCAGTTTGTTCACCATTACAGCTTTTATGACCAAATTTTTGACCCCAGCGAGCCAGAGAAAAACTACCGCGGTGGTGTTTCGTTTACCCATGACATGGGCGTGGCTAACAACTGGAGTCCGAAGGGAAAAAGCTCTTATGAAGTTGCCGGCTTAGACCGTGTTTGTTTTAGCCATATGACCTACGAGCAGCTCACCAACTGGGTGCTATGTTGCGGCGTTTACATTAGTAAAACCGAAGATCATGCCTTTGCTACTGAGCAACGGGGTCTATTAATTGATTGTTTGCAGTCGTTGCTTAATCGTGACCATCCAGATGCGGAACAGCGCGATGGCATCATGGGTTTTGAATCGGCCCGCACCGAGCAAGGTGGGGAAATTACTACTTATGACTCACTGGATCACAGTTTGGGCCAAGCTCGCGGAAATATTTATCTTGCTGGCAAGAGCTGGGCAGCTTATTTAGCTATTGCTAAGGTCATGCAAGATTTAGGAGAAGAGCAGCAAGCCGAACTAGCTTTAGCCGCGGCTAAACGTTGCGCCGATAAGCTAGCGAATAGCCTCGACCCAGAGTTAGGTTACATTCCCGCGGTATTAGACGGCCACTCAAGCAGTGCTATTATTCCGGCCATTGAAGCCTTGGTTTATCCTTATGAAATGGGCTTGTTCGACGCGGTATCAGAGCAAGGGCCTTACGCATCTTACATCAGCGTTTTGAAGGCGCACTTCAGTTACATTTTAAATGAAAACTATTGCTTATATGCCGATGGAGCGTGGAAATTATCTTCCACAGCAGACAATTCATGGGTAAGTAAAATTTATTTAAATCAGTATGTTGCGCGTAAAATATTGAACTTAGATATCGCCGATAATGTCGCCAGTGATGCAGCGCATCAGCGTTGGCAAACCATTGGTGCCAGCCAGCATGCTTGTTGTGACCAGTTTAGCTCGGGCAAGCCTATTGGTAGTTTGTATTACCCGCGTTGTGTAACCAATATTTTGTGGTTACAAGAGTAGCCGCTACTCAGTTTGGTCAGGGCCTTGCTCTGACTAAACCACCTTCTTTCCAATGATTGTTTAAACCAGTCTAAAAGGATCTTAAGGTGCAGAAAAATAAAACTATTCTGTTGTTATTGGATGTTAAACATCCCTACGATCGAAAAATGCTTAAAAGCATTACTCTGGCGGCTGCATCTAAGCCGTTTTTCTTTACTTGCGAAGTCATGGATCTAGCCGAAGCGCGTTGCTGTGAATTGAGCCGCTTCGCTGGTGTCATTGCCGATTTTGCTAAACCCAATATTGCTGAATTTTGTCATTCGCTTACGCTTCCTGTGGTGGCGCTTGCTGGGATGCGTTTAGTTGTGCCCTCCGGCAGTAGGCTAAGTTGTGTATGCCTTGATAACTACAGTGTGGTAGAGCTGATGGTGCAAACATTTTTAGCTAAGGGGATCCGTAGGCTCGCGTTTTATAGTGGTTTTTCTTCCGGTTCTGCCACATGGTTGCAGGAGCGACGAGATGCTTTTGCACAATTACTGCGCTCTTATCAATTAGAAGAAGTCATCCTGAACCCGCAACAGCTTAGTGCTTCTATAGAGCCAATTGGTGTTGTAGCGGCCTCTGATACTCAAGCTCGGCAGTTTACTAATCTGTGTCATGAACAAGGCTTAAGTCTTCCTAGGCATTATTCGTTAATTGGTGTGGATGCCGATCTTACTGAAAGCGCTTTATCGAGAATTTCTTTATGTTCGGTAGAACTTCCAATAGCCGCTATGGCCGAACAGGCCTTGGCCTTATTTGGTGCTCAGCTAGATGGCCATGAAAATTCCATGAAAAGCATGTTAATTAAAGCAAAACATATAGTTACGGGTGATTCTGTGGCTGGTGTTTCGATTAATGATCCCTTGATCGGCAAAGCCTTGTGGTTTTTGTATCATCACTTTCATCGGCGAATCAAGGTTGAGCAGGTTGTGGACTATTGTGCGGTATCTCGCAAAACTCTTGAAACTCGTTTTAAGGAGATTCTTGGAAAAACGGTGCATCAGCAGCTACATCAGCTTCGAATGGAGTTTGTGAAACAACAATTAAGGCTCACTCAAAAGCCTGTTAATCACATTGCCGAAGCCGCAGGGTTTTCAAATCAACATTATTTATACCACTTATTTAGGCGAGAGATGTCGATGACCCCTAGGCAATATAGGGAAATAGCTAAAAGATAACGGTAGCCTTTGGTTTTTTGCTCTAAAGATGCAATATTTATTAATTGATAATAATGTTTCGCCATTTGTGATGGCGGGCTTTATACAAAGCGCTAGCTAGGCTCTATTTATGTTTTGTCGTTTAATAATTATGAGTTGTCATGATATCCGCTTTTTTTATGACAGGCCTCAAATCTTAACCTTTATTCGTTTGAATACCTTTTCAGGCTTAGCTAAAGTTACACCAAGAAAGCGCTTACACGAGTGGTTAGACAGAGCCATCTGTGCACTCGGCTAAGGCCTCTCCACTTTAAACTTTGGAAATGAAACATCATGGCAGCAGTTACTTTTAATAATCTGAAAAAACGCTTCGGCAAGACCGAGGTAGTGAAAAGTTTTGACTTACATATTAATGATGGCGAATTTGTGGTGCTACTAGGCCCTTCGGGTTGTGGCAAGTCGACCACTTTAAGAATGTTAGCCGGTTTGGAAGGAATTTCAGATGGTGAAATCTTTATTGCCGATGAATTAGTCAATGATTTGCATCCAATGGAGCGAAACATTGCCATGGTATTTCAAAGCTACGCGCTTTACCCACACATGAGCGTTGAACAAAATATTGCTTTTGGCTTGAAAATGACAGGCGTGGCTAAAGACGAAATTGCTAAGCGAGTAAAATACGCTGCAGATATGCTAGAGCTGACACCGTTACTACAACGTAAGCCAAAAGAGCTATCTGGGGGGCAACGTCAGCGTGTGGCAATGGGCCGTGCAATGGTTCGCACACCAGAAGTATTCTTGTTCGATGAACCTTTATCTAACCTTGATGCTAAGTTACGCGGTTCTATGCGCGCAGAAATTAAGAGTCTGCACGATAAACTTGGCACAACTACTTTATATGTAACCCACGATCAAGTAGAGGCGATGACACTCGCTGATCGCATCGTTATTCTTAAAGATGGTTACATTGAGCAAGTGGGTACACCAAAAGAAATCTTTGAAGAACCAGCTAATAAGTTCGTGGCTTCTTTCATTGGTGCACCTGAAATGAATATGATTCCCGCTACCTTGAATAAAGCGGCTAATCATTCTAGCTTGGTATTCTCTGACCAAGAGATTGCGTTAACTACCCGTTACGAAGCGGATAATCAAGAATGTACTCTCGGTATTCGACCAAGCGACCTGTATCTCCATCAACGTTCTATTGACTCAGAAACGATTGGTAGCGTTAAAGCCGATGTTATCGGCGTCGAGCTTTTAGGCGCAACCTACCATATTCAGTGTGAGCTAAACGGTGCTCGTTTTATTGCTGAAGTGGCTATTTCTGACGATGTAAACGCTGATATGGGCGATAAAGTGGAGCTGTTCTTCGATATTTCGCGGATCCACTTGTTTAATAATGAAACCGGAAAGGCAATTATGCCACAAATGAACTAGTTACTCCCTACGCTTTACTGCGTTGGCGCACTAGCCAGTTGCGATACTGAATAATAATAAAATTCATGTACTTAGGAGAATAGGATGTTTAATAAAAAGAAACTTGGAACAGTCGCGTTAGCCTTGGGCGCGAGCCTAGCGTTAACTGCTACCTCAGCTTGGGCAAAAACCACTTTAACCGTGGCTTCGTTTCCTAGCTTTGACCAAGCTGTTGTTTCAGCAATTCCACTTTACAAGAAGCTACATCCAGAAGTGGAAATTAAGTTGGTAAGTCTAGCCTTTGGTGACCACCATAATGCAATGACAACAGCTCTAGCAACTGGTGGTAACCTGCCGGATGTTATGGGTGTTGAATATGGTTACATTGGTCGTTTTGCTTCTTCTGGCGGTTTAGAAGACCTACGTGCTGCGCCATATAATGCTGGGCAGTACGAAGATTTGTTCTCTAAATTCACCATTCCTTTAGCGACTGGTGGTACGGGTACTTTAGCGGCTATGCCAGCTGATATCGGTCCTGGTGCCTTGTTCTACCGTAAAGACATTCTAGAAAAAGCTGGCCTAACTGAAGCTGACCTAACTAAAGATTGGGACTCTTACATTGCTGCTGGTAAGAAAATTAAAGAAGCAACTGGTTCTTATTTAGTTGCAAGCGCTGTAGATATTAAAGACATCGTGATCCGCAGTGGTCTAAAAGATGGCCAAGGTATTTACTTCGATTCTGAAAACAACATTTCCGTTGAAAGCCCACGCTTTAAAGAAGCATTCCGTTTAGCTAAAGCGGTTCGTGAAGCGGGTATTGATGCGCAAGTTGGTGCTTGGAGCTCAGAGTGGACTGAAGGTTTACGCCGCGGCACTATTGCTTCACAGATGATGGGCGCTTGGTTAGGTGGTCACTTAAATGGCTGGATTGCGCCAGAAAGTAAAGGTAAATGGCGTTCAGCTCAACTACCAGAAGGCTCATTTGCCAGCTGGGGTGGTTCGTTCTACGCTATTCCTAAGAAAGCTCAACACAAAGCAGAAGCTTGGGAATTCATTAAGTTCATGACTATGAATAAAGAAATGCAAATTGCTGCATTCCGTGACTTAGACGCTTTCCCTGCTTTACTTGAAGCTCAAGAAGACGACTTCATCAACCAACCTATTGAGTACTTAGGTGGTGAAGTTGCTCGAGTTCAATGGAAAGAAGCTGCTTCTAAGATTCCAGCAATGGACGTTCATAAGCACGATCCAGTAGCTGAGCAAATCGTAAATGATGCTTTAGAAGCTGTATTAGAGCGTGATGCCGACATCGATGCCGAGTTAGCTAACGCTGCGAAACAAATCAAACGTCGCGCTAGACGTTAACATTAACACCGAGGGAGCTCGTCTCCCTCTCTATTTTTTGTCGGGAGTTAAAGATGTCTTCTGTAGAGTCTGCCGTAAGACCACCAGTAGCAAAAATAAGAAAGCGGACCCTAAAGCAGCGACTAAACGCTAGTGGCTATAAGTGGGCTCCTTACTTGTTTGTCAGTCCGTTCTTTTTGATTTTTTCTGTGTTTGGGTTGTTTCCTTTACTATTTTCATTATTTTTGTCGTTCCATTATTGGGAACCAGCGTCAGGCCTAGCAGCCATGGAATGGGTAGGGATCGAGAACTTCACCTTTACTCTAACCGATGATTGGTTCCAAACATCGATATATAACACCATTTGGATCGCCTTAGCAGCGGGTATTCCGCAGCACGTGGTGGCTATTCCTCTGGCTTATTTCTTACATACTAGCTTTAAGCGCAGTCGTAATACCGTAGTGGGCATGTACTTCCTACCGTTTATTACCTCTTCAGTAGCGATTTCACTGGTATTTACCACTTTGTTCTCGCGTGACTTCGGCATGATTAACATGCTGTTTACCTCGGCGGGTAACTGGACAGTAGGCGACATTCAACCGCTGGCTTGGTTATTCCCAACCGCCAACATTGATTGGAACCGTCCTGAATACACTAAATCGATGATTGCCTTCGTTGTATTCTGGCGTTACGTGGGGTGGAACACCGTACTGTACTTGTCTGCGATGCAAACCATTCCAAAAGATTTATATGAAGCCGCTACCGTTGATGGAGCAAAACGTTGGCAGCAATTCTGGTACATCACCGTACCTATGCTTAAACCAATGATGTTCTTTGCGGTAACGCTAACTATTATTGGTAACCTGCAATTGTTTGAAGAACCGTTCATTATTACAGGTGGTACGGGTGGTCTTGAGCAAGCGGGTAAAACAGCCGCAATGCACATGTACATTACCGCGTTTGTCGAGGGTGACTTTGGTACTGCATCAGCTGTCTCTTGGATTCTGTTTGCTTTGATTGCGTTCCTCACCTGGGGTAACAACAAATTACTTGGTGAGAAGAAGTAGGACCAAATTATGAATAAGATTACTAAAAGTCATATTGTCGCGTATTTTATTGTAGGCATGGGTTCTATCATCATGTTGGCCCCGTTCTACTTTATGTTTGTATTTGCTACTCATAACAACTCAGACATTCTATCGGTGCCACCCCCAGTATGGTTCGGTAGTGAGTTCATCAATAATGTGGGCATTCTGTTAGACGCTCTACCTTATTTTTGGCACAACATTGGTTTGAGCTTTTATGTGGCGTTGATGACCACCGTTTTGAACCTGTTCTTCTGTTCTTTGGCTGGCTACGCATTTGCTATGTTTGAGTTTAAAGGTCGCAACATTATGTTCATTCTAATTATGGGCACCATGTTATTACCACCATTCTTGGGCATGATTCCAACCGCTTTGATTATGTCTAAGTTGGAATGGATGAACCAACCGCGTGCGCTATACATTCCAATGGCCTGTGGTGCGATGGGTATCTTTATGATGCGTCAATTCATTGCTAGTGCCATTCCAAAGGAGCTAATTGAAGCAGCGCGTATGGATGGTTGTACCGAGTTTGCTATTTACTGGCGAGTCGTTGTGCCATTAATTACGCCAGCATTCGGTACGCTTGGTTTAATTACCTTCATTGGTCAATGGAACAACTTCATGGGTCCATTGGTAGTGATGAATGATATGAAGATGTTTACCGTGCCACTGGCTCTACGTGCCTTACAGGGTACTGGTCAAGTGCCATGGGGCGCAATCTGTGCCGGTGCAGCGATTGCTGTTGTACCATTAATGGTTCTGTTTGTGATGACTTCACGTAAGTTGATCGACGGTCTAACAGCCGGTGCTGTAAAAGGTTAAATACGTTCCAACCCTGTGAAATAAAGCCAGCTTCGTGCTGGCTTTTTGTTGTTTGGTTTCCGCTATTTTTTTACCACACTCACTAAATAGAGCAGAATAACTGCACCGACTACAGCAGTAATCAGTGAACCTAGCATGCTGGTGGTGCCAAAGCCGAGTAGGCCAAACACAAAGCCGCCGATCACCGAACCCACAATACCCACAATAATATTGCCCAACAGGCCGAAGCCGTCGCCTTTCATAATATTTCCCGCCAACCAACCTGCTGCGGCGCCAATTAATAACCAAATGATAATGCCCATTTATTGTCCTCTTTGTTTTTACCTGATTTAAGTGTAGTTAAGCTGATCTAAAAATCTCGTTAGAGCGCTTTTTTCTTTCTATTCATTTCCTTGCGTATTAATCTGGTTATTCATAGAAGCAAGGAGGCGAGTATGAGTGTCAGTTGTTACTTAGTGGAAACCGAGCTGGAAGCCGAGGATATAATTTTACGACCACTGCGTTTTGATGATAAACCTGCTTTACTAGCGGCAGCGGCCGACGGCGACTTAAATCAACTTTGGTATACCAGTGTGCCAAACGCCTCCACGGTTGAGCAATATTTAGAAGCCGCATTAAATGATCAATTACGCGGCTTGGCCTTGCCTTTCGCGGTAATTCATAAAGCCAGTGGTAAGTTGATTGGCACCACTCGCTATTGCAATGCGGATGCGGTTAATCGGCGTTTGGAAATTGGTTATACTTGGTATGCCAAGTCGTATCAACGAACAGCGGTAAACACGCAGGCGAAGTTACTGTTACTCAGCCATGCCTTTGAGCAACTTCATTCGATAGCGGTAGAGTTTCGCACCCACTGGCACAATCATGCTTCGCGAGCCGCAATTGCTCGACTCGGCGCGAAACAAGATGGGATATTACGCCAGCATAGCGTGGATGCGCACGGGCGTTTCCGCGACACCGTGGTGTTTTCCATCATTCATTCCGAGTGGCCCACCGTGAAGCAAGCTCTAGAATACAAGTTACTGCGTTAGTGCTTATACTCTGGCGTGTTATCACCTTGTTAAGCGCCTTGCTTACGCCAGTCCCTAGTGTAAACATCTAGATTTTTAGCTGTGGCTTAGTCGATTGAACTGGGGCAGAGTAAAATTCAGATAAAAATTCATGTGGCGTAAAAAAACTTAAATTAGCGCTTTTCTTGAGCTCTATAATGCCTATTATGGGGGTTTTAGTAGAGTCTTTGGAACGCAACATGACGCAATGGACACCCTCAAGCTGGAGAGACAAACCAGTAAAACAACTACCCACTTACCCTGATCAACAAAAACTACAAGCCGTTGAAGCCCACTTGGCCGACCAACCACCACTAGTTTTTGCTGGGGAAGCTCGAGCCTTACGCGCTGATTTAGCCAAAGTGGCAAAGGGTGAAGCCTTTTTATTGCAAGGTGGGGATTGCGCCGAGAGTTTCGACGAGTTCCGTACTAGCCATATTCGCGATACCTTTAAAGCTTTGATGCAAATGGCAGTGGTACTGACCTTTGGTGGACAAAAGCCAGTGGTTAAGATTGGCCGTATTGCAGGGCAATTTGCTAAGCCGCGTAGTGCCAACATGGAAACTATTGATGGTGTAAGCCTACCTTCTTACCGCGGCGACATTATTAATGCCATCGACTTTAATGAGAAAAGCCGCGTGCCTGATCCGCAGCGCATGGTGGATGCTTACAATCAATCTACTTCTACGCTTAACTTGATTCGCGCCTTTGCTCAAGGCGGTTTAGCCGACTTAAATCAAGTCCACAAGTGGAACTTAGATTTCATTAAGAAGAGCCCGTTGGGTGAGCGTTATGAAGCGATAGCCGGCAGTATTGAAGAATCGCTAGCTTTCATGAATGCCTGTGGTATTAATCCCGAAACCGCACCGCAACTACGTGAAACTAATCTTTACACTTCTCACGAAGCGCTATTACTTCCTTATGAGCAAGCGTTAACTCGTTGTGACAGTTTAACTGGTAAGTGGTATGACTGTTCGGCGCATATGTTGTGGATTGGTGACCGTACTCGTCAATTAGACCACGCTCATATTGAATTTTTACGTGGCGTGGAGAATGCCATTGGTCTGAAAGCGGGGCCAACTACCGATCCTGAAGAGCTACTGCGCATCATCGACATCATTAACCCGAATAACGAAGCCGGTCGTTTGAATCTAATTGTACGTATGGGGGCTGATAAAGTGGCGGATCATCTACCTGCTTTGATTAAAGCGGTAGAACGTGAAGGTAAAAATGTGGTTTGGAGCTGTGACCCAATGCACGGCAACACGGTGAAAGCGCCAAATGGTTATAAGACTCGCCGAGTTGACGACGTATTGCGTGAAGTTCAGCAATTCTTCCAAATTCATAAAGCCGAAGGCAGCTATGCAGGTGGTGTTCACTTTGAAATGACCGGACGTAATGTGACCGAATGTGTGGGTGGTGCCTTCCAAATCACCGAGCACGATCTAGCGCAGCGTTACCACACTTACTGTGACCCTCGTTTAAATGCAGACCAAGCTTTAGAGTTGGCCTTCTTAATTGCCGACCATATTAAAGCGGCACGCTAATCAGCGAGCTGTTTAGTCGTTGTAAAAAGCCACCTGCGGGTGGCTTTTTTCTACCTGTTTGTTAAGCCAGTTAAGTGGGCTGGCTAGTCGTGGTTTAAATATTTTGTAGTGATTGCTATTTTCCGTGGCCAGCGCTTTAATACAGCTAATCTAGCTTGTCGCTAATGCATAAGGAGCATGCTGGTGGCTAATCCCGAACATCAAGAAACCTTAGACCGTATCGATGTACTTAGCGTGCTGGGTTACCGCCTAGGCTGGCTCGGTTTAAGCTTTAGTTTTATTGCGGCTGCGTATCAGCTGCTAGTGCATCAATGGGTCTGGCAGCCGCTGTGGTTATTGGCCGGTTGTGTGGCCCTGCAGGCCTTTAATTTACATCTTTACAGCAAGGTCATTCGCTATTTGATTCAAGGCCTAGGCTGGTTGGGCTTGTGGTTGGCCATGGCCTTTTATTTATGGCATTGGCCGCTGCTTTCATATTTATCCTTGGCCTGTTTTTATCTAGTAGTAGCAGGGCTCGCCTTTAAAGAGAGTTTTTGCTTTAGCCTAGGCTGGCTACGTTGGTTAGGCGCTTTGCTGGCGTTGGAATATGGCCTCCGATTCTCGCCGTGGTTAGCTTTGCGCGGGATCTTGCTGCTGGTGATTGCCGGACTGTGTTGTTACATTACTTACCACAAGTGTCGCCAAGCGCTATATCTGGATGTAGGTAAACGCGATAACTATGAAATCTAGTCTCAATTAAGCTATCAAGCACGCCGAGCGCCGGCGTGCCTTTGGTGATAAATATTAGCCAAAAACAAACTTTAATAAGTAGCCGGCCAATCCGAACATCATCACACCAATTAAGCTATCAATGATTTGCTGAGCCCGCGGTTTAGCTAGCCATGGCGCCAGTTTGGCCCCTAATAAAGCCAAGCTAAAAAACCACAGAAAGGATGCACTGATGCCGCCGGCCACAAACATCGGCCGATGTTCGGTGCTAATGTTGGCGGCAAAGCCCCCCAAGATCACGATGGTATCGATGTACACATGGGGATTCAGAAAGGTAAAAGCACAGCAAGCTAAAATAATCGCTTTTAGCTCATGTTTTGCTTCACCCTGAGCAAATTGACTCTTGCCTCGCCAAGCGCGTTGTAAACACTGGTAACCGTAAATCACCATGAAGGCCGAACCGAGCACGCTAATGCTATACAACAACCACGGGTAGGCGCTAAATAGTTGTGCGCCACCCCAAACGCCCAGCGTCATGAAAAATACATCGGCCATCGAGCAAAAACTGGCCACCAGCAAGTGATGGCGGCGGCGGATCCCCTGATTCAGCACAAACGCGTTTTGCATACCAATCGGCATGATCAGAGAGGCCATTAAACTAAGGCCGGTAAAGTAGCTGCTAAACATAATATCCAATAAATAGCGGAGAATGGCAGGACTATACCGAGCTAGTTTGCTTTAATATAGCTAATAATTCTAATTAAATATAAGTTTTGCTAATGAGTTTCGTGGATATCGATTATAAGCTACTTAAAGCCTTAGAGGCGGTGGTCAGTGAGCAAAGTTTTGAGCGCGCTGCGCTGCGTTTACATCTTACCCAATCGGCGATTTCCCAACGGATTAAAAGCCTTGAGAACCAACTGGGCCAGCCCTTGCTGATCCGCTCCCAGCCCTTGATGGCTACTGAATTGGGCCAGCAGTTGTTAGGCCACTACCAGCGGGTGCAACAGCTGGAAACCGAACTGGCTCAGCAATTAAGCATGGGTGATAAGCGGGCACAGGCCCTGCCTTTGGCGGTCAATGCCGATAGCCTAGCCAGTTGGTTAATTCCGGCGCTAAGCCCTACCTTGCAACAGCAGCATGTGGAAATGAATCTGTATGTGGAAGACGAATCGCGCACCTGGCAACGGATGCGCAGTGGCGAAGTATTGGCCTGCGTGACCAGTAAGGCTAAACCGATTGCTGGCAGTGATAGCCAATTTTTGGGTTACATGGAATATTTATGTGTGGCAACACCGGAATTTGCCCAGCGCTTTTTTCCCCAAGGGGTGAATCGTGACAGTTTGAGCAAGGCGCCGGCGATGTCCTTTGACCAGCACGATGACATGCACATTCAATTTTTATCCGAGCATTTTTCTTTGCAGCCGGGGGAGTACCCCTGTCATACGGTGCGTTCTTCTGAAGCCTTTATCGAACTGGCTTTAGCCAGTGGCGCCTACAGTTTAAATCCGCGCTTACAAATGGCCGAGCACTTGGCCGATGGGCGACTGATTAACCTGCTGCCCGAGCTACAAGTGCGGGTGCCACTATACTGGCATCATTGGCAATTAGCAGGTAAGTTAATGAAAGACTTAAGTGAACAAATTCGCAGCTATACTCAAAATTGTTTACCGCAACGCTAGTACAGTAGCTAGGAAAATCGATAAATAAGGACAGCCGATGAAGATTGTTATTGCACCTGATTCATTCAAAGAAAGCCTTACTGCTATGGAAGCGGCGGAGATGATAGAACAAGGCTTTCAAACTGTTTTCCCCGATGCAGAATATTGTAAAGTGCCGCTGGCCGATGGTGGCGAGGGCACGGTGCAAGCCATGGTGGATGCCACGGGCGGGCAAATTATGCCGGTCTTGGCCACGGGGCCAAGAGGTAATCAAGTGGAAGCCTTTTTTGGGGTGCTTGGCGATAAGCAAACCGCGGTGATTGAAATGGCCGCCGCCTCAGGGCTGCATTTAGTGGAGCCGGCCCTGCGCGACCCGCGTAAAACTTCCAGCTACGGCACGGGCGAGTTGATTGCCGCCGCCTTAGATGCCGGTGCCACCAAGCTGATTATCGGCTTGGGTGGCAGTGCTACCAACGATGCAGGTGTGGGCATGTTGCAGGCCTTGGGCGCACAGTTTTTCGACCAGTTTAATAAGCCGCTAAAACGCGGAGGCGCCGAGCTTATTGAGCTAGAGTGCATCGATATTTCAGGCCTTGATCCGCGCTTAGCCGAAGTCGAAATAGAAGTGGCTTGCGATGTGGATAACCCCCTCTGCGGGGAACAGGGTGCTAGCGCGGTATTTGGTCCACAAAAGGGCGCCACACCAGAGATGATCCGCCAGTTAGACACCGCTCTAGGACGCTTTGCCTCGGTGGTGTTTAGTCAGTTTGGCATAGATATCATGCACGTCGCAGGCAGTGGCGCAGCAGGCGGCTTAGGTGCAGCCTTATTGGCCTTCATGCAAGCAGAACTGCGCCCCGGCGTGCAAATTGTTACCGAAGCGGTGGATTTAGCAGCTAGCCTAGAAGGAGCCGATTTGCTGATTACTGGCGAAGGGCGCATCGACAGCCAAACCATTGCCGGAAAAACCCCCTATGGCGCAGCTCAAGTTGCCATGCAATATGACGTGCCGGTGATTGCTTTTGCCGGCGCCATGTTACCGGGTTACGAAGTGGTGCACGAACATGGCATTAACGCGGTCTTTTCCATCGTGCCCGGCCCCTGCGATCTTACTCACGCGATAGAGCAGGCCGAGCCCAACTTACTGGTGGCCGCACAAAACGTTGCCGCCACGATTAAACTCAGCCAAGAGATGCTTGGCTAGGCGTAACACAGCTGGCGCAGAGGCGGTAAACAGCTAGGAGTGAAAGAAGGAATTTCGTTCTCTGGCTGTTATTCGCTTAAGTGAGCCAGCTCGAGAGTTCTCTTACTTAAACTAGCATTTGCTTCTTGCTTAGCTCGAGCACTTTGTAAATGTTAATAGTCTAAATAGACCAGATGTGTAGTTATAGATAAGAATTAGTTGGAACCTAGCGTGGAATACAACCAAGATAATATACATGGCGTCAGGATGGCAGATCTTCAGGATTTCAAAATTAGAATCGTATCGGCTTTTTCGCTTGTTTCTTGCGCTACTCGGCGATAATGAAAGGGGATTTTAGAGCTAGCCTACTGGACTGTAGCTTGCTTTAGTTCTCACTATTTTTACTCGTTACTTTAGCCAACATAAAACCTTCCATTAAAACGTCAATTTATACTAGAATAACTGTATAAAATAACAGTGGTTGTCGTTGTGCGTCTTTATATTGCCGAAAAACCCAGCTTGGCTCGGGCCATTGCTGCGGTGTTACCTAAACCTCAGAAAAAACATCAAGGCTATATTGAACTGGCCAATGGTGACTGCGTCACTTGGTGTATTGGTCATTTACTAGAGCAAGCCGAGCCAGCCGACTACGATGCCAAATATAAGCAATGGCGTTTTGAACACCTGCCGATTTTCCCAGAGCAGTGGCAATGGCGGGCCAAATCTAAAACCGCCAGCCAGTTAAAAGCGATTAAAGGTTTAATTAAACAAGCCACTAGCTTGGTGCATGCTGGCGACCCAGATCGTGAAGGGCAGTTGCTGGTGGATTTGGTCATCGAGCACTGCAAAACCAAAGCGGCCTTAAAGCAAGCTTGCCAACGTCTGTTGGTGAGTGATCTCACCCCCGCGGCGGTGGCGCGCTCGTTAAAGCAGCTAAAACCCAACCAACAGTTTGCTGCCCTGTCTAGCTCGGCCCTGGCGCGTACTCGCGCCGATTGGCTGTATGGGATTAATCTCACCCGCGCCTATACCTTAAAAGGCCAGCAACAAGGTTATTCTGGGGTGCTGTCGGTGGGGCGAGTGCAAACTCCAGTACTGGGGTTAGTGGTGAGGCGTGACCAAGCCATTGCCGAGTTTGTTAGCCGCCCCTTTTATCAGGTGCAAGCAGAGTTGCAAACCGAGCAAGGCGAGCGCTTTACGGCGCTATGGCAGCCCAGCGAGGCCTGCTTGCCTTATCAAGATGAGGATGGCCGAGTGCTGAGTCGGCCTCTAGCCGAGCATGTAGTAAAACGGGTTCAACAGCAGCCTGCTACAGTAGATAAGCTTAAGCAGCAAGACAAACAGCAAGCGCCGCCCTTGCCCTATAACCTATCTAGTCTGCAAATTGATGCGGCCAAGCGTTATGGCTACAGCGCTAAGCAGGTTTTAGATATTTGCCAAAACCTGTATGAGCGACACACCCTAATTACCTATCCGCGCTCTGATAGTCGCTACTTGCCCAAGCAGCATCATGGCGAGGCGCCAGAGGTGATCGCCGCGCTTAAGGCCAATAGTGAAGAACTTGCCAAAGCCTGTAGCGAGGCCGATCCCACTTTGCGCAGTAAGGCCTGGAATGATGCCAAGGTAGATGCTCATCATGCGATTATTCCCACCAGCAAGCGCCATGCTGCGCGCCAACTTGGCGAGGCGGAGCGGCGCGTTTATCAGTTAATTGCTCGCCAGTATTTGGCGCAGTTTTATCCGCATTATCGTTATGCTCATAGTGAAGTGATGGTGCTGATTGCCGAGGGTCTGTTTAAAGCCACTGCTAATCAGGTGAAAGAACTAGGTTGGAAGGTGTTATTTCCCCGCAAACAAAATGACGAGGAACAACAGCTGCCATCATTAAGCCAAGGGCAAAGTCTACATTGTATTGATGCCAGAGTACTTGATAAACAAACTCAGCCGCCCAAAGCCTTTACCGACGCCAGCTTGTTGGCGGCCATGACTGGTATTGCCAAGTATGTGCAAGATCCCAGCTTAAAGGCGGTATTAAAAGAGACCGATGGGTTGGGTACCGAGGCAACCCGAGCGGGGATCCTCGACTTACTATTTAAGCGCGGTTTTTTGTTGCGTCAAGCTAAGCAAATTCATGCCAGCGACAGCGCTAAGGCCTTGGTTGCGGCCTTGCCTGAATTATGTGTATGGCCGGATATGACCGCCCACTGGGAGCAGCAGTTAAATGCTATTAGCCAGCGTCAACATAGCTATCAGGCCTTCATGCAGCAAATGCAAAGCCAGCTGAACCACTTGGTGGAAAAAAGCGCGGCGCTGAATGCCCAAGCCTTTGTTGGCTTAGCCAAACCCGAAAAGGCGGGGCGTAAAAACTATGATCGGCGGAGTAAGGCTAGCGGCCAGCGCGCTGCCACCGCCAAACGCACCAATAAAAAACGCGCCACAGCGGCGCGTTAATTGTTCATTCAGCCAGTTTACATGGCTGGGTAAACATAGCTGGCACCCAAGCCTAGTGGCAGGCCTAAGGCCGAGTAAGCCAGTAGGAACAAGGTTCAGAAAATCGCCAAGGCTATCGAGTATGGCTGCATGGTGGCGACCAAGGTGCCGATACCGGCATTCTTCATGTATTTCTGGCAGTACACTACTACCAGTGGGAAGTAAGGCATTAATGGGGTGATGATGTTAGAGCTTGAGTCACCAATACGATAAGCCGCTTGCACGAGATCGGGTGAAATGTTCATCTGCATTAACATCGGTACCAGTACCGGTGAAATGAGCGCCCATTTAGCCGATGAAGAACCCACAAATAGGTTAACCAATACCACTAATACAATCATGCCCACGATGGTGGCTGGCGCCGCCATACCAATGGCTTGTAAGAAGTTTGCCCCCTTAACTGCCATTAATACCCTAATGTTAGATTGGCCAAATGCCCATACAAACATAGAGCAGAAGAAGGTCATTACAATGTAGTGACCTATGGTTTCCATGGTTTTAGACATGGCCGCAACCACATCGTTAGAGTTTTTAAAGCTGCCGTTGAGGTAGCCAAAAATTACCCCTGGGATCACAATGAAGATGAAAATCAGTGGCACGATGATTTGCATCGGTGCGCTAAAGCTGGTGAGTGAGCCTTGCGCGTCACGCAGGCTAGAATCTTCACCCCAAGCGGCTAATACCAATAAAGCAATTAGGCCTAGCATCACCAAGCTGGCAATTCTGAAGACAAAGCTTTCTTTGGCATCGTGGGAGTGCATGTCTGTAACTTAAGCTGCATCTTTGTCGATGGAGTTGTTTTTTTGTAGGCGAGGCTCGACGATTTTGTCGGTAATAAACCAGATGGTGGCTACATGGGTAAGCAACAAGCCGAAGCAAAAAACCAGTTATTTCGCGGGATTACGCGCATCTCAGGGTTAGATAACTGAGCTGCACTTTGGGTAAAGCTTTGTAGTAGTGGGTCTAAACCAGAGGGAATGAAGTTAGCACAGAAACCACCATATACCCCGGCAAAGGCCGCGGTAATACCGTCAATAGGGTGGCGCCCCATGGCATGGGAAATGACGCCGATCATCACCACGGCAGGGGTAATCATTTTAGCGGGTGTGACTTTCAACATCGCTTTTAACGCAGCATTAATATAGCCAGAACGCTCGGCCACGCCAACACCCAGCACCGCAACTAAAACCACACCTAAGGGAGCAAAGCCGGTGAAGATTTTCACCATGCTGGTCATCCAAGTGGTGAGCCACTCGGCGCTAAGTCGGTTGTTAATGACAATCGCCTCACCGCTGCGAGGGTCAACCTCTGTAAAGCTAAGTTGAGCTAAGGCGGCAGAGATTAGCCAGACAATTAACATTAAGCCAAGAAATAGCATGGCCGGATCGGGCAGCTTGTTACCAACTCGCTCGATCACGTCTAGAAAGCGGGCGATACCTCCCTTATTTGGCATCGGCTCGCTGCTGGTGGTTACACTCATATATACTTATACCTCTGGGTTTTTCTAAACTTTTCCTGATTACCACCGAGCTTCAGCTAACTTGAGCAACCGCCCTGGCATCGGTGCTGTTTGAATACTTGAATAAATGAGTTGTTCGAGCATTTTCTCGAGATTAAAGCGTCGATTG
>QGCX01000027.1_pt1 | contig 58795 bp, 48 predicted proteins | sample 4708031 | NCBI WGS metagenome assembly QGCX01 (sample SAMN08941163, study PRJNA450518) | Sediment metagenome, whole genome shotgun sequencing project. | reverse complement strand
GCATGTTTATGTGGATTATTCTAGCGGCACTAGGCTTTGGCGCAGTCTTTGATGGACTCGGTGCCGTAAAAGCCATTGAGCAGCTATTTACCGAGCAACTGGGTTTAAGCCCGTGGATGATCATCATCCTAATGCAGCTATCGTTTGTACTGCTTGGCACCTTCCTTGACGACACAGCCATGTTAGTGATTGTGGCGCCATTGTACGTGCCTTTGGTGAACGCGCTTGGCTTTGACTTAATTTGGTACGGCGTGTTGTACACCGTGACCTGTCAAATCGCTTACTTAACACCACCCTTTGGCTACAACCTGTTTTTGATGCGCGCCATGGCTCCGCCGGAAATCAGCCTACGTGATATTTACGGCTCCATTGGCCCCTTTGTCACCATTATGGTCGCCGCATTAGTACTGATTATGATTTTCCCTGAGCTAGCACTATGGCTACCCAACTACGTGTACGGGAAATAGATGATGACTTGTTTAATCAACGACTTCGAAATGCAAAAAACGCGGCGGGCAACGAGATCCGTCAAACCATATCCATTGGAGGGATAACTATGAACTCAAGACGTAAGTTTCTAACAGGCGCAGCCGCATTAACCGCAGGTACTTTGTTGGCTCCCGCCAAAACCTTTGCTGCGAGTCCTAAAATTAAGTGGCGTATGCAAACCTATGCGGGCCCAGCTTTAGCCGAGCACGTGGTAAAACCCGCCATTGAAGCCTTCAACCGTATCGCCGGTGAAGAAATGCAAATTGAGCTTTATTTTGCCGATCAGCTAGTACCTACCGGAGAACTATTCCGCGCCATGCAAAAAGGCATTATCGATGCGGTGCAATCGGATGATGACTCGATGGCCTCGCCTACCGAAGTAACTACCTTCGGTGGTTATTTTCCCTTTGGTAGCCGTTACTCCTTAGATGTTCCTGTACTGTTCAACCAATATGGTTTGGACAAAATTTGGAAGGAAGAATACGCCAAAGTGGGAGTGAAACACATTTCAGCGGGTGCTTGGGACCCTTGTCACTTCGCCACAAAAAAACCGATTACCAGCTTAGCCGACCTAAAAGGTTTGCGAGTATTTACCTTCCCTACGGCCGGACGTTTCTTGGCTAAATTTGGTGTAGTACCGGTGTCTATTCCTTGGGAAGACGTTGAAGTCGCACTACAAACTGGTGAGTTAGACGGCATCGCGTGGTCGGGCATTACCGAAGACTACACCGTGGGTTGGTCTAAAGTGACCGATTACTTCCTTACCAATAATATCTCGGGTGCGTGGATCGGTTCTTTCTTTGCTAACATGGATCGTTGGAATGCCCTTCCCGACCACCTCAAAGAGTTGCTGGCGCTATGTTTAGACACTTCACATTACTACCGTCAATGGTGGTACTGGGGTGGAGAAGCTAAACTTCGTGTAGAAGGCAGTGATATGAAACTCACTTCAATTCCAGATGAAGAGTGGGCAACCGTTGAAGCGGAAGCGCAATCATTCTGGGATGAAATTGCCAAAGAGTCCCCCACTAAGGCGAAGGTGGTGGAAATCTTCAAGAAATACAATGCTGATATGGTGAAAGCGGGTCGCCCATACCGCTATAGCTAACACCTTAGGTCTAGCAACAGCGGCGACGCCGCTGTTGTGATTAACCAGAATACTGAACAAGGAATGCTATGAGCGCACCCTACCGCTGGCAACAAGGAGACAAGGTATACCAGTTTGCCTCACTAGCGGAATTAATGGCTAAGGCCACCCCCGCACGTTCGGGTGATGCCCTCGCAGGCATTTCCGCCGAAACCGCCGAGCAGCGGGTTATCGCCCAAATGACCCTAGCCGAAGTCCCTTTAAAAACTTTCTTAAACGAAGCTCTGATCCCTTATGAGAGTGATGAAATTACACGCCTCATTATCGATACCCATGATGCTGAAGCCTTTGTTCCCATCTCACACATGACGGTGGGCGACTTACGTAACTGGCTGCTCAGCTATCAGGCCGACAGCGAAACCCTGCGCCAACTACGTCCCGGACTTACCCCAGAAATGGTGGCAGCGGTGAGCAAAATAATGCGCAATCAAGATCTGATTTTAGTAGCCCAAAAATGTCAGGTAGTCACCGCTTTTCGCGATACCGTTGGCTTGAAGGGGCGGCTGTCGACGCGCTTGCAACCCAACCACCCCACCGACTCGGTAAATGGCATCGCCGCCAGCATCTTTGATGGCTTAATGTATGGTAACGGTGATGCAGTCATCGGCATTAACCCTGCCGCCGACAATGTAGGTCAAGCCATTAAACTACTGAATTTAATGGATGAGGTAATTCAGCATTACCAAATTCCTACTCAGTCCTGCGTACTCACCCATGTGACCAATACCATCGAGGCCATCGAGCAAGGCGCGCCAGTGGATTTAGTGTTTCAATCGATTGGCGGCACCCAAGGCACCAACGAAACCTTTGGCATCAATCTAAATATGTTGGCTGAAGCCCAACAAGCCGCCTTATCGTTGAAGCGCGGCACGGTGGGCAACAACGTGATGTATTTTGAAACCGGCCAAGGCTCTGCGCTCTCAGCCGATGCCCATTGGGGGGTTGACCAACAAAGCTGTGAAGCCCGCGCCTATGCGGTAGCGCGGCAATTTTCGCCCTTACTGGTAAATACCGTGGTGGGCTTTATTGGCCCCGAATACTTGTTCGACGGCAAACAAATTATTCGCGCTGGTTTGGAAGATCATTTCTGTGGCAAGCTGCTTGGTGTGCCCATGGGCTGCGATATTTGTTATACCAACCATGCCTATGCCGACCAAAACGACATGGACAACTTGCTCACCTTGTTAGGTGTGGCGGGTTGCACCTTCATCATGGGCATTCCCGGATCCGACGACATTATGCTTAACTATCAAACCACCTCCTTCCACGATGCCTTATATGCTCGTCAGGTATTGGGCTTAAAACCCGCGCCTGAATTTGAAAGCTGGCTAAGCAAGATGGAAATTTTCTCCGATCTCGAGCAAGTAAAACTCAACCCTAGCATCGCTAAAGCCTTTAGTGCCTCACTGGCCAAACTGGAGCACTAGCCTTATGACTAAAGCGCCCAAACAAGCAATGACTCAACCTCAAGAGCTAGTCAACGAAAGCCCATGGCAAGCCCTTAAACAATTCACCGCCGCTCGCATTGCGCTTGGCCGCAGTGGCAACAGCGTGCCCACCAAGCAGCTATTAGATTTTCAACTAGATCATGCCCGTGCCATTGACGCGGTGCACAAGGCGTTGGATGTACCAAGCTTAGTGGCGCAACTGCAACAATCCAAGGTAATTCAACAGCTGGTGAGTGAAGCGCCACTGCAACTTAATACCAAAGCCAGTGACCGCATGGTATATCTACAACGTCCCGATTTTGGTCGCCAACTGAGTGATAGCGGGTGGCAACACTTAGAAGCTTTGCGCGCCACCAGCAACACAGCTTACGATTTGTCGATAGTGATCGCCGACGGGTTATCATCTACCGCCATTCAGCGTCATGCCGTTCCCATGTTAGAGCAACTACTAGGTGAATTACAGCAAGACCCTAAGCACTCATGGTCGCTAGCACCAATTAGCGTAGTGACTCAAGGCCGTGTAGCGGTGGCCGACGACGTAGGGGAATGTTTAAAAGCCAAAATCACCATGATATTAGTTGGCGAACGGCCGGGCTTAAGCTCGCCCGATAGCATGGGCATTTATTTAACTTGGAACCCTAAACGGGGCGCCAAAGACTCAAGCAGAAACTGTATTTCTAACATTCGCCCAGAAGGTTTGAACTACCCGCAGGCCAGCCACAAGGCCTTTTTTCTGTTAAGTGAAGCGCTTAGTTTGAAGCTCTCAGGCATAGGCCTAAAAGACCGCACCGTAACTGAAGATGACAAACCAACACTGGGTTCAAACAATAATAATAACTTTCTTATCTCGTGAGTGTCAGTTAACAGCAAACCCTTGGCCAACTTAGTCTACTCCAAGAACAGAGCTATATTGTCTACTGCTGCTTTCAAGCGGCTGCATTTGAGTGTTGATTTTAAATATTTTTTGAGCGTGAGCAACATGCACTAGCGGCATTGATCTTGCCACCAAGCTATAACGGCCAGCAAGTAACCCTAGTCGCATTACTGTCTCGAGATCCAACCACAAACCTAGAGCGATTTTATCACCATCAAAATTGAACACTCATAATTTGTTTCACAACCACAAAACTTAAGAAATAACCTAAGAAATTGAAAAAAATAAATTTTATTTATAAATGAGTAATAATGAACAGAAAAAAATCCAACATAATCAAATTTATTTCATAAATTCCCGATAAGTGCGTAGCATCTTCAGAATATCAAACTCGCCTAAAGCCACGCCCCTTCAGCGTGATTTACTTCACAATAATTACTGCTAGCCAGTTTAAGATTGTGGCTCGATAACAAGACTAAGCGGGTTAAATCTAAGACAAACTGAATAAACCTTATTAATTATTAAGGCACTTGCCACAGCAAATAAGTTGAACCTTGTCGCTGCTAATACTCACTCGATGACTCAATACTCAAATGGCACGACGATAGAAAGCCGAACAGAAAAGAGTCAACGACCATGCTGTTAGCAACCATCTTGAACATATCAATACCATAACCAGCTGAGATAGGGTAAACCCTTCGTTTCACTCGGCAGTCCGTCACCATTTAGGATAGTTTTACATGAGTAACTCGTCATCACAGCCCACAATGTCTCTTGCCGAAGTAAGCCGAAAAATTGCTGCAGAAGGCCTTGTTTTATTGAAAAATGAAGCACAAACCCTACCACTCAAAAATAACGAAACAGTAGCCTTATTTGGCCGTTGCCAGATAGATACCTATCGTAGCGGAACTGGCTCTGGCGGGGCTGTAAACGTGCCTTACTCGATCAGTATCCTAGAAGGTTTGCAAGCCAATAAAAAAGTCCAACTTAATGAAGAGCTAGTCAACGCATATCAGCAGTGGATAGAGCTTAATCCTTTCGATAACGGCGGCGGAGGTTGGGCAGCCGAACCTTGGTTCCAAAAAGAAATGCCGTTAGACGATGCCTTAGTCGCGCGTACAGCACAAAGCTCAGACAAAGCGGTTATTGTGATAGGTCGTACTGCTGGAGAGGAACAAGATAACGCGGAAAAACCCGGCAGTTACTTCTTAACCGAGCTGGAAATAAAAATGATCGAGAACGTTACCGAACATTTTAGCAAGGTAATTATCATTCTCAATGTGTCCAACATTATCGACCTATCATGGCTAGACAGTATCCAGCACAGTGGGGCTATTACTGCAGTACTCTATAGCTGGTCTGCGGGTATGGAAGGCGGTCACGCGCTAGCAGATGTGCTCAGCGGCGACCTATCCCCCAGTGGCCGACTGACCGATAGCATTGCGCACCACATTAAGGACTACCCTTCATCGGCCAATTTTGGGCGTAGTGACTACAACCTCTATCAAGAAGATATCTATCTTGGTTACCGTTATTTCGAAACCTTTAAGCCTGAAGCGGTAATGTATGAATTTGGCTATGGACTTTCCTACACCACCTTTAAACAAATATTGGTTGATTACTTCATTGAAGGCAGTGGTCAGCAACAGGTGCTGCATTTCGACGTGAAAGTAACGAACCAAGGTCAACTCTTTAGCGCGAAACAAGTCGTACAACTATATGTGGAAGCCCCCCAAGGCACACTGGGCAAACCAGCCCGTAGCTTAGTGGGTTTCACCAAAACCTCTGAGTTACCACCAGCGACCAGTGAAGTGGTGCGTATTTCTGTACCAATCCACTATCTTGCTTCCTACGATGATAGTGGTATGAGCGGCCACCAAAGCTGTTATGTGCTGGAGCAAGGCCACTACAATTTCCATTTAGGAGAGAGCATACGCAATACTGAACAACTCAATATTAGTTACCAATTAAAGCAAAATTTATGTATCGAACAGCTCTGTGAAGCAATGGCTCCCAGCCGCAGTTTTGCGCGTATAAAACCCGGTTCGCTAAATGAAACAAACAGTTATGAAGTCACTTATGAGACGGTACCGACTCGAAAATCCAACCTAGCGGCTCGGATAGCACAACAACAGCCAAGCGAACTTCCACTAAGCGGTAATCTAGGGATTAAATTAAGCGACGTAAAACATGGGAAGGCCAGCTTAGATGATTTCATCGCCCAACTATCGGTTGATCAACTAGCTGCCTTAACCCGCGGCGAAGGTATGTGCAGCCCCAAAGCCACCCCTGGTACTGCAGCGGCCTTTGGCGGGGTAACCGACAGCTTAAGTCAATTCGGCATCCCAGTAGCAGCCGCAGCCGATGGCCCATCAGGTATTCGTATGGATAGCGGACATCAAGCAACACAAGTGCCCATTGGTACCTTACTAGCTTGTAGTTGGAACAGTGAACTAAATGAGCAGCTCTACTACTTAGTTGGCCAAGAGTTAATTAAAAATAATATTGATACCTTGCTTGGCCCTGGCATTAATATCCACCGCCATCCGCTTAATGGTCGTAACTTTGAGTATTTTTCTGAAGATCCATTGATAACAGGAAAAATCGCAGCAGCTCAAACTCGTGGCCTAAAACGAGCCGGTGTTAGCGGAACGATCAAACACTTTGTTGCCAACGACCAAGAAACCGCACGTAACGATGTGGATAGTGTCGTGTCAGAACGCGCACTTCGCGAAATTCATCTAAAACCCTTCGAAATAGCGGTAAAAGAAGGGCAAGCTTCTTCTATTATGACCGCCTATAACCCCGTTAATGGTCATTGGACCGCATCGAACTATGATCTCACCACCACGATTCTTCGTCATGAATGGGGCTACCGCGGCATAGTAATGACAGACTGGTGGGCTAAAATGAACCACCCCATCACCGCTGGAGAAAGTTCTAGAACCCTTACCTCATTTATGCTCAAGGCGCAAAACGATTTGTATATGGTGGTAGAGCATGATGGTGCAGCCCAAAATGCTTCTGGCGACGACACCTTACGCGCACTTGAGAATGGCTCACTCAGTTTGGCCGAATTACAGCGCACGGCGATTAATATCTGCCGATTCTTGCTCGACACCCCCGCCATTAAGCGACCCGTTAACACTTACCATGCAGTCAAATTCTACTCTCCCTTAGCTGAGCGACTAACTGGTGATACCATCGAACAACTGCAACAGATTCATTTTGCTAACACTAATACGCAACATATTAAGGTCGAACAAGCGGGAGTCTACCAGTGTAACGCTTATATTCGTTACCAGCGGGATTCAACCGCTCAATCTTCATGTAACTTAAGTATTAATGGCAACTTTGCCATGACCTTGCCAGTTAACGGTACTAAGGGAAAAACCGTTGAGGTAAAAGGTTTGCAGATTGAACTTGATAAGGGATACTACTGTTTGGATATTGAAACCGTCATGCCCGGGCTTGAACTGAAACATATCAAACTACTTAAACAATAAGCTTAGCCAGTTTATTCATTTAGGGAATGATTGCGGGGCTTGCCCCGCTTTATGAGAGGCGATAACAAAAGCGCCGGGCTAAGCGGCTCAACAAATAACATTCAATCTGCTAAGTCACCCATCAACAGTTGGAAGAGCGGCAATAGATGAAAAAAACGACTGTGTATGATGTCGCTAAGCATGCCAATGTTTCAGTGAGTAGCGTGTCCCGCTACTTAAACCGAACCACCTACATTGCTAAACCCAAAATCGCTGCCATAGAAAGGGCGATGGCCGAGTTAGACTTTCAGCCTAAAGTCACTAAAAGCAGCGCAGCCTCACGTCGAAGCATGCAGTTAGGCGTGATCACCCCCACCTTTGACAGCCCTTTTATCGGAGCGATCATGGGTGGCCTTGATATGGAAATAAGCCATTCGTCCTATCGATTAGAGATTGAAGTCAGTAAATGGACAAGCACCCGCGAGCAAAAAATCCTCAAACAGATGATTGCTCAGGGTGTCGATGGTTTAATACTGATAGTCCCTAGCTTAGATGTTCAGCAGATAAAATCACTAGTGGGCGACACCCCAGTTATTTTTGTCGGCCGTAATGGTGAGGGTATGTTTGAGTCACTCATGGTAGATAATCAGCTTGGAGGCTACATTGCCACTAACCACTTACTGCAGCTAGGCCACCGAAATATTGTGCATGTGCAAGGCTATGGCGACCGAATCGACGCCAAGCAACGTTTGCTCGGCTACCAACACAGCTTGGAAGCAGCCGGAATTGCCTTTCGACCCGAGTTGGTGATTGAAGGCGCTTATAAATCGCAACAAGCCTACGACTCAACTCTTCAATTAATAAAGCGAAAACAGTCATTTAGCGCTGTATTTGCCGCCAATGATGATAGCGCCTATGGGGTAATCCAAGCGCTTTATCAACAAGGCATTCGCGTACCAGAACAAGTGTCAGTAATAGGTTTTGACGACTTACCAGTATCTCGCTTTTTTATTCCCCGCCTCACCACCATTAAACAGCCACTAGAATCATTAGGGCAAATTTCAATTAAGTCTATCTTAGATATGATCAGCAACAACCCTACTCGCTACACCATTCCACCAGCCACTCTCATCAAACGAGATAGTACGGCAATCGTTAGTCAGGGGCGATAACAGTTAACTTAAGCAAGCCTTTGCTATAACTGAGCGCCTTATTCCATAATGGTATAGAGAAACACCAAGCACTAACGCGAATGCTCAACAAGGCGCTTGTTATTGATAAGTGGCGCGTAACATCCAAGCGGTTTTTTCGTGTACTCGCATGCGGTCAGACACTACCGATGCGCTTGACTCATCATCTGCTTGCTGAGCAATGCTCAATACTGCGCGGCAAGTGCGGATCACTTGCTCATGAGAAGCGCTTAAGACTTTCACAATGGCTTCACCATCGGACAAGCCTGACACCTCTTCAATTGAACTAAGCTGGCTAAACTCTTTGTAGGTTCCTGGAGCCGCTACGTCTAAGGCACGGATCCGCTCGGCGATGTCATCCACGGCTACCGCCAACTCGGTATAATGCTCTTCTAGCATTAAATGCAGCTCGCGAAAATGCGGGCCAGTGACATTCCAATGAAAGTTATGGGTTTGCAGGTACAAAGTATAGGAGTCTGCGAGTAAACGTTTTAGTCCCTCAGCAATCGCCATTCTATCCTGCTCATTGATACCAATATTCATAATAAACTCCTCTATGATAATGATCCTTCGCTTAGCAGCAGCTTAGAATGAGGCATCCAGCAGCCCCACAAACTTAAAATGTTAGTGCTTTGATTCGCATCCTAGTCTCGCTAAATCAAACAGTAACAATTAACTCTACCTGCTTCTATGCACGATGGTCTTGGTAGATACCGACTAGCCAGTGTCAGCACTCATGGTTAAGAGAAACACCTTTACATTTTTGGCATATGCTAAAAATAACTTAGCGAAGTATCGGCTAAAAAACAAGATAATAGTAGTATTATTTTTCTCTGCCCCGCTAAGCGAGCCAGCAAGTCAATTTGCTTAGTCAATGCTATAAACTGTGCTTGGTATGCCCTGTTGGCGCAGTGCATATTCCTGTGGAGTACAAGCGAATAGTTCTTTAAATGAGGCGATGAAACTGCTGACACTGCGATAGCCCAGTTGATGAGCCACCATGGTAGTGCTTTCTCCTCGACAAATTTTTTCTAGGGAGTTCATTAAACGAAAGCGGCTGCGCCATTGGCGGAACGTGAGACCCGTTTCCGCTTTAAACAATCTTTCAATGGTTCTCACACTGGCGCCGACTTCAGCAGCCAGTGTAGTTAAGGGTATGGTTTGCTCTGGTTGATGAAGCATCAGGCTAATTAGCCGTTGTAATCTTGGGTCATGACCAGCGGGAATATACAAATCTAGTGCTTCTAAGGCTTCCAACTCGTCTAGTGCCACCAAGCCTAAATGCTGCGCTCTTGATTTGCTAAGCTGAGCTGCACTCTCATTTAATTTAAGTACCACTTCACGCATTAAGGCACTCATCTGCAACATTCTCACCGCGGGGTCGCGCTGGCGAACAGCATAGGCGGGATCGATATATAAATTACAAGTTTGAGTATGCGTTTCATTGCTCACCTGATGAGCAACCCCACCGGGGATCCACACGGCGTGGGTTGAAGGCACCACCCAAACCGCTTGCGCACTGCTCACTCTAATAATGCCCTTGGCCGCCCATAGTAACTGGCCTCTGGGGTGGGAATGCGGGCGAATGGCAGACTCTGCTTCCATACTGCGGCTGTGAGTCAGTACCGGCCGAGCGGGATCTAAAACAAAGGCAACATGGCTAGGAGATAGCATTGTCGTTTCAGAAATATGCTTTGTCATTTAACCCTCTTAAAACGCCAATCAATTAAGGCTATCTTAAAGGCAACTCAAGGGAGTATTCAAATAGTTATCGGGATTAGGACCAAGCATTATGAGCATCAGCCGAAGTATTAAACCCATGATAGTCGTTGCCGCCTTGGCGCTGGCCGCTTTCATTATCATTCATCCTCTGCCCCAATATAGCAGCAGCTTTTCTTATAGTGGCGCGCTAGTTGTAGTGACTCTTGCATTGTGGAGCTCTGGTATTGTCGCTCCTTTTCTTAGCGGCTTGATTTTTTTTGCACTGGCCACCATCTTCAAGCTACTTCCTCCCGAAACGCTATTCTCGGGCTTCGCTTCTACGGCAATATGGCTGATTATCTCAGGCTTTGTGATTGGCGCGGCCATTACCCATTCAGGCATCGGCCAACGTTTAGCTAGCTCAATTTCTCCCTACCTTAGTACCAGTTACCCTCGTCTGATTGCTGGCTTAGTTTGCTTAGCCATGTTACTGGGCTTTGTTATGCCTTCGTCGGTAGGCAGAGCGGTGGTATTAATTCCCATAGGCATGGCATTGGCCGACAAATTAGGCTTTGAGCATGCTAGCAATGGCAGATTAGGAATAGCGACGGCACTGGCAATAGCTTGCAATATGCCCAGTTTTGCTATTTTACCGGCCAATATACCCAATATGATCCTAGCCGGTAGCAGTGAAAGCCTATTTGAAGTGACTATCGGCTACACCGAGTATTTACTACTGCACTTTCCCATTTTAGGGCTACTCAAATCCGGTTGCATCGTTTGGCTAGTACTGCGTATTTTCCCCGCTGAAATCAGTGTTAAAACCTCATTCCAAGAAAGCAAACAAGAGCCGCAGCCCTTGGCCGCTAAACAGCAAAAGAAAGTAGCCATTTTACTCGCCATTACCCTGTTATTTTGGATTACCGACTCGATTCATGGCGTTAACCCCGCTTGGGTTGGTTTAGTCACCGCGATTTTATTACTATTCCCTAAATGGGGCGTTTTAGAAACCAAATCCTTCAATGGCTCCGTGGATTTTGCCACGGTAATATTTGTTGCGGCTGCCTTGGGGCTAGGAGCCTTGGTTAATCAATCGGGTATTGCGGCATCTTTGGGCGAGTTATTCAGTCAGCTATTACCCAACAATCCAGAGCAACCCTTTGTTAATTTCATGGCCCTCTCTTTAATTTCTACCTTTACCGGTTTAATCACCACCATCCCAGGAGTACCGACGGTGTTAAGCCCTATGGCAGCAGACTTTTCACAGTTAACCGGCTTCTCCCTAACGGCGGTATTAATGACCCAAGTGATTGGTTTCTCAACGGTGATATTTCCCTATCAGGTGGGGCCATTGGTGCTGGCGATGCAACTATCCAACCAACCGCTAGGCCAATTACTAAAAATTACTCTACCATTAACCGCCATCACGATATTGCTGCTAATGCCCTTAGATTATCTTTGGTGGCTAATGCTAGGCTGGCTTTAGTCAGCCTCGCCAAACAACGTCAATCCACAATCCGCCTAGGCAGGGGCAAGCCACACATCTTTTAGTTGTGGCCAGCCCCAATCAGTCATCGCCACATCTTGAAAGACATTCTGGAAGCGCAGCGACTGCCAATGATGAAATAAAGGTAAACACCAATATTCATTCACCAGGGTATTGGCGATGGGGGCCATCTTAACGAAGTAGTCGGCTAAGGCGCTGGTCTCTCTAATCGGAGCCAGTTGTGCTTGCATCCACTGCCAATTAGCCTGGCCAACACAATGTTTGATAATGGCATCATGAGAGAACCAGCGAAAGGCCGATGCCGGCCGATTATCATCTAAATTGTAACTGGTGATGATGAGGTTTTGTTCCAGCTTCCCCTGCATCGCCACTTGATTTAATTCAGCGAAGGAGTATTCGCTTAGTTTCGTTTTTATGCCTAAGTCTTGCAACAAGTGAGTAATGGTTTGCGCATACAATCGCAAATCATCATGGCTGTAATAAGCAATGCTTAAGGCTGCTGGCAACGGTACTTCTTCTTCAGCTAGGCTATAACAGTCAGGCCATATATCCAGCAGGCTATACGCCGGTTCTAAGGCCAAATTTTTCCAGCTTTTCTGTGCGTAATTGAGCAACTTTTCAGGCTGTAAACAACTGGCCAGCCAACGTCGCTGGCCATAACTTAAGGCCGAACGCTGCTGATTAAAAAGCAGATACTGACAGCCAAATTCCAGGCGCTGTTGCACATGTTGCTGCTGCTCGGAAGAGCGATCGCTGATGGCGTAAAGTCCCGCCTTTGCAGAGTTACTGGTGGCCACAAACCAGATACTCACTTCATCGGGTAAGGCGCGAAAGCCGTGGTAATAAGGGTTAGCCCGCAAATGGATCCGCTCAGTATTATGACTCAGCAAGGCAAATGGGCCAGAGCCCACCACCTGCTTATCTGATAGCGCATTTTTTTGCAGTTGGCTTTCAGGTTGAATGGCATATTTCGGGTCAGCTAACAAACCGGCAAAACCCCGATCACTTTGGCTTAGTTGAAACTCAAGAGTTAAGGGGTTAAGTGCAGTTATAGATGCTAAATGGCTAAGCTCTTGTCGATATTGAGGGTGCAGCTTTAAGGCCTTAAATAAATTGACAATCTTATCGGCGTCAATCCTGCTACCATCATGAAACTGTAATTGCGGCCGTAGATTAAAACAGTAGATTTTCGCCTCTGCATCGCAGTGCCAATGATGAGCCAAATCAGGGCTGATATCGCCCTGAGCATTACAGTTCACTAGGTTGGCATATACCTGGCGCAGCAAGAAACGCTCACTGTTTCTTAATAGTAGCTGCGGTAGTAGCACCGAAAACGGCCGCGAGTAGGTTAATTGTATATTTAGCGAGCCATCTCGCTGACTCGCGCCAGAGGTGGCAATCAGAAGACGCCCAAACCAATTTTGGTCCTGATTTAACAGGTCTAATGCAGCGCTATAATCGCCCAAGCTGATTTGTTGTTTAGCTAAGTATTGCCTTAGTTCATCTTCGCTATAAAACAAGCTCAACAACGAACGTTTATTGCGCCCTACACAGGGTTGCCAACTTAACCATTCCAGCTCAGCCATTTGTTTTAACAAGGTTCGCGCATGACGCGGACTAGTGCACACGGCTTCGGCAATATCTGCCAAGGCTAGCGTTAAGGTATTCTCTTTACCTAAAGCACTTAACTTCAAATAGTACCTAAACAGTTTAACTTGCTGCAAAACCTCACCCCGATTGTAGTTTTTATTCCCCATTTTAAATCAGATCAACAATAAGTCACAAAAATCAGCCATAAAACAGCTACTTTTCACCAAATAAGGAAGAACAATAAAAAACACCATCTGTTTTTAGGCACCGTATTTTATTACACACTAGTACACCTATCCTTAATCAACCCACAAGGAACAAAACGATGGCCAGTTTAAACAATAGCGAGCATGATAAACGGCTAGAGCAATACCGCCGCCAAATAAGTCACTTAAATAGCGCTCCACCAAAATCCGAGCAGCCCAGTTCACTGTTCGGTGCAGCTTCATCAGCTAGCATGGCGCACTTCGTAAGACAGCAAGCCCAAAAACAACGCGGCACGCTATCTAGAGTTGCCTTACTAGCAATGCTAAACCTCTGTCAGTGGGATGTGATGGATTTGAACGAGCAGGATTATAGCCATCACTTTTAGCCAAGCAATTAGTTCTTATTGGCCAGAGGTGATGAGCTTGACTTAAATTTAGCACTAAGATTATACGGGTGACAGACTCTCAGAAATAGGCGGAAGGCTATCAGCACAGAGCTAAAGTCATGGAAATTAGAGAATAGCTTCAGAACATAAAAAAAGGATGCCCTAGGACATCCTTTTTTCTAAATATGGTACCAGAGGCCGGACTTGAACCGGCACGCTATCGCTAGCGGGGGATTTTGAATCCCCTATGTCTACCAATTTCATCACTCTGGCTTTGTATCTCGCCTTAGCGAGTGATTGGCATTATAAGGCGCGTTTTAAGATTGGCAAGCGCTTTTTTTACGAAAGCAGACTAAGTGTTTAAGAATTGCACGGGCGGGTATTTAATCCAAGTTTTTATCGTAAAATAGAGCCTAGATTAAGCTCAAACAAATCACTTTTGTTACTATGTGACAAATTTTTTGGAGACAAGCACTAATGAGTCAAACCACCTCAGTCAGCCCACAACGTGGTGCTGGTTTTTTTCGTCGTCTTGGCGCCTATATTTACGATAGCCTAATGACCGTGGCCATTGCGATGGTGGTGACAATGCTTTGCCTCGCCCTAGTCGCAATTAGCAGCAGCGTAGGCTTGCTTAAACTGCCTGAAGGCATGGAGCATTCTAGTTACTTGGTGGCTCAAATTTGGTTTCAAGGGCTCGTTTGGGGTAGCATCATTCTGTTTTACACTTGGTTTTGGCACAACCATGGGCAAACCATTGGTATGCGGGCTTGGCGCTTACGCGTGCAAAATCAAGATGGCTCCAACATTAGTTACACTCAGGCGCTAATCCGCTTATTTACCGCGGCTTTAGGCCTTGGAAACTTAATGGTATTGGTCACTAAGGAAAACACTGCTTTCCAAGATATATGGAGTAAAAGCCAAGTAGTGACCTTGCCTAAAAAGTAATCGCACTCACCGGTTAGTCAAGCAGCCAAGTTGGGGAAGCTGCACCTCCTCGCTTCCCAACGAAAAAATCACACTCGCCGGTTAATCAAGTAGAAAGCAATTCCCAGTACCAAAATACTAGGGATTGCCGCACTCATATAGGGTGGCACACCATATACTAAACTCATCGAGCCTAACACTTGATCAAGAATGTAATAGCTGAAGCCAGCCACCACGCCCATCATGATTTTCACCCCCATACTGGAACTGCGTAAGGGGCCAAATACAAATGATAGCGCTAGCAGCATCATAATCCCTGTTAATATTGGCATCATTAGCTTACGTGCTAAAGCCAACTGATAACGTGAAGGGTCTTGGTTGTTCTGCTTAAGGTAGGAGATATACGAGAACATACCAGAAATCGACAAATCATGAGGTTTTACCGTTACCACACCCAATTTATCGGGTGTAAGAGTACTCACCCACGAGTAATTTCGGATCGGCGTTTGCTGTACTTGATTATCACTAAAGTCTAAAATTCGGCCGGTTTCAATTAACCAGTGATCGAGCTGATAGTCAGCCTTAAAACCCTCAACTTGCTGATATAGCTCGCCCTCTTGGTTAAAACGGTAAATGGTAATATCGAACAAAGTTTGGCTTTCCCGTACTTCGCCAATATTAACGAAACTCTCACCATCTTTAGCCCATACACCGCGCTGTACTGCGACCATGGCACCGCCCGACATTTTACTTGAACGTAATTGTTTAGCCGCTAAGTCCGATTGAGGCGCGACATATTCACCCAATAACATCATCGCCAACATCATTGGCACTGCAGTTTTAAGTACCGCCAGTGCAATATTAAAGCGAGAAAGCCCTGAGCTTTGCATCACCACCAATTCACTGGTACTGGCTAAAGAGCCTAGACCAATTAAAGAGCCTAATAAAGCGGCCATAGGGAAAAACATTTCAAGCTCACGTGGAACGCTTAGCAGTACAAACCAAAGCGCGTCGGCAATTTGATAATCACCTTGCCCTACACTGCCCAATTGCTCAACGAACTTAACAATCATACTCAAGCTTTGCAGAGTCACTAATACCAACATGCTAGACATCATAATGGTACGGCCAACATACCAATCAAGAATTCGAAACACAGGCCTGTCCTTTAATTTTTCCGCGCAGCTTTAAATAGTATTCACTTCGTATAAATAAGTAGTTCAAGGCAATTAACAACATAAAACCATGCACTGACCACAAGCCAATTTCTGGCGCCAACTTACCATCTTCTAAGGCACTTCTAGCCGCGCTGAGCATTAAGTAATAACTTAAATAAAGCAAAATAGCAGGCAGCAACTTAGCATAACGCCCTTGTCTTGGATTAACTGCCGCTAAAGGCACCACCATAAAGGTTAAAATGGGAATAGTCAGCGGCAAAGACAGCCGCCATTGTAACTCGGCAATTTGACTTAACTCTTGCGAACCCCATAACTGCGTAGTCGGCATCGAATACAAGCGCTGCTGTGAGGGGTTACCTTGCTGTTCGCGTAAGTACACCTGGTAACGTTCAAAGTGCAAAATATTGAAGTCTAGCTCCTCTGGAGCTTGTTCATAACGCTTACCGTCTTTTAGCACCATCCATTGCGAGCCATCAGCACGGCTCTCGATGCCACCTTCTTTGGCCATTACCACTGATGGACGGGTATCGTCATCACCACGTGGGGTATGCGCAACAAATACTTTCTCTAAATGCTGACCTTTATTCTCAATTTGTTCCACAAAGGTCACCACTCCACCGCCTAGGGATTCAAACCGCCCTTGTACCAACACCGAAATGCCAGCTTCGGCATCCATTTGGTCAAACAGTTTTTGCTCTAAATCATTAGTATAAGGGCTAAGGTATAAAGTATTAAAGCCGGCAGCAAGGGTCGAAATCAGCCCTAAAATCATGGTATCTCTTAACAATTGAGCAGTACTGTAACCGCAAGCCTGCAATACCACCATTTCACTATCGGCATATAAACGACCATGGGCAACTAAAACACCAATGAACATGCTAATAGGAAGAATAAGGATCATAAAGGAAGGCATGTTTAACAACATGACCTTGGCGATAATCTCTCCAGCAATATTGCCTTCGGCCGCCTGAGCTAGCACTCTGACAAATTTTTGAGAGGTAAAGATCAACAGCAAAACGGTCAACACTGCAAGTTGTGTTTTTGCGGTTTCTTTAAACAAGTAACGGAATATTAGCACTCTGTCATTCACTTCAAACGTAGAACTTTGCTGGTAATAGCAAATAATTCAGATAAACTTTCTATTTTTAACAGTTTCACATAGCAATATGAGCCTGTATAGCTCATATTTATTTAAACAGTAGCCAGAAATGGCAATTCCGTTAAAACTGGTAAGCTATCTATCTTAACCCAGTTTTGCTGATTGTAGGAGTATTCATGGAGTTTAGCGTAAAAAGCGGTAGTCCGGAGAAGCAACGTAGTGCGTGTATAGTCGTTGGTGTGTACGAACCACGTCGTTTGTCCCCTGTTGCCGAACAACTGGATAAAATAAGTGACGGCTACATCAGCGCACTACTGCGTCGTGGAGACTTAGAAGGTAAAGCGGGCCAAGTTTTGCTATTACATCACGTACCCAATGTACTCAGTGAACGGGTATTGTTAGTGGGCTGTGGCAAAGAGCGTGAACTAAATGAACGCCAATACCGCCAAATTATTACCAAAACCATTAATACACTTAACGAAACAGGCTCCATGGAAGCCGTTTGCTTCTTACCTGAGTTACACGTTAAGTCACGTAATACCTACTGGAAAGTTCGTCAAGCCGTAGAAACGACTCAAGAAACCCTCTACTGTTTCGACCAACTAAAGAGCAATCGCGAAGAGACTCGACGTCCGCTACGCAAAATTGTTTTCAACGTGCCCACCCGTCGTGAGTTAACCATTGGCGAAAGCGCCGTGCAACACGGTCTAGCCGTTGCACATGGAGTTAAGCACGCCAAAGATTTGGCCAACCTGCCACCTAATATTTGTAACCCTGCTTACTTGGCCGAACAAGCCAAAGAATTACAAAGCAACTACGACAACGTAACGGTGACGACCCTAGGTGAAGCCGAAATGGCTGAACTCAATATGCAGTCTTACCTTGCAGTAGGTCGAGGTTCAGAAAATGAATCCATAATGAGCATCATCGAGTACTGCGCCCCCGGTTGTGAAGATCAAAAACCCATTGTATTAGTTGGTAAAGGCCTAACATTTGATTCAGGCGGTATCTCGCTAAAACCCGGCGCTGGCATGGACGAAATGAAGTACGACATGGGTGGTGCGGCTGGCGTTTATGGCACCATGAAAGCACTTGCCGAGCTACAGCTACCACTTAAAGTCACCGGCATACTCGCTGGTTGTGAAAACATGCCGGGGGGCAATGCCTATCGCCCCGGTGATGTGATAACCACCATGGCAGGCCTTACCGTTGAAGTGCTTAACACCGACGCCGAAGGACGCATGGTATTGTGTGATGTCCTCACCTATGTAGAGCGCTACGAGCCAGAGTTGGTTATCGATGTCGCGACCCTAACGGGTGCTTGTGTTGTTGCTCTTGGCCACCATACCACCGGCTTAATGACCCCGCACAATCCGCTAGCTCACGATATTTTAAATTGTGCCGAACAAAGCGGCGATAAAACTTGGCGCTTGCCCCTAGGCGATGAATATCAAGAGCAATTAGCCAGCAACTTTGCCGATATGGCCAACATTGGTGGCAAAACTGCAGGCTCGATTACTGCCGCCTGCTTCTTATCGCGCTTCGCCAAAAAATATACTTGGGCTCACCTCGATATTGCTGGTACAGCATGGAAAACGGGTGGCGAGAAAGGGGCTACGGGTCGACCTGTACCACTGTTGACTCAATTTTTAATCACTAAAACTGGCCAAGAGATCGAAGAATAGTCATTTATACAAGGCCTAAAATAGGGAGCTACGGCTCCCTATTTTGCATTTCTAGCCGCCTATTTTAGGCGCTAAGTTTGCATTGCCGAGCTTATTTCAAACGAGTACTCTCTAGCGTATGAAAGCGAAATTTTATATCATGCCCGATTCGGTCACCACCGACAGCGAAGCACTCGATAGCATCGCCTGCCAAATCTTGGCGCAATACTATCGAAATGGTGAGCGCATATTGGTATATGCCTCATCGAAGCAGCACGCAGAGCGGCTTGACGAAGTGTTGTGGCAGTTTGAGCCAGAACAGTTTGTACCGCACAATCTCTGTGGTGAAGGCCCTCAAGGGGGGGCTCCTGTAGAAATAACTTGGCAGGCACCCAGGCAACGTCGCCAGTGTTTGGTGAATCTCACCAACAGCGTGCCCAACTTTGCCAGAAATTTTCAACATATTATTGATTTTGTGCCCGCAGATGAAACCGGTAAAACTGCGGCAAGAGAACGTTATCGAGTGTATCGCCAACAGGGTCTAAGCTTAGACACCACTGCATACACAAACCCAGAAATTATATAGAGTCAAAACATCCAATGGAAAAGACCTACAACCCAAGCGCTATCGAACAGTCGCTCTATCAAGAATGGGAACAACAAGGCCACTTTAAGCCCAACGGCGATGCCTCAAAATCTGCTTATAGCATCATGATCCCGCCACCCAACGTGACTGGCAGCTTGCACATGGGACATGCCTTCCAAGACACTATTATGGATACCTTAATTCGTTACCAACGGATGCAAGGTAAAAATACCCTATGGCAAGTAGGTACTGACCACGCAGGTATTGCTACTCAAATGGTAGTGGAACGTAAAATCGCGGCCGAAGAAGGTAAAACTAAACACGACTACGGACGAGATGCCTTCATCAACAAAATCTGGGATTGGAAGGCTGAGTCCGGTGGTACCATTACTAAACAATTACGTCGATTAGCTGCGTCGGTAGATTGGGAACGCGAACGTTTTACCATGGATGACGGCATGTCCAAAGCCGTAGAAGAAGCCTTTGTTCGCCTCTACGAAGACGACCTTATCTACCGCGGTAAACGCTTGGTAAACTGGGATCCTAAACTGCACACGGCTATTTCTGATCTCGAAGTAGAAAACCGTGAACAAAAAGGCCACATGTGGCACCTACGTTACCCTCTAGCCGACGGCGAAACCACTAGCGAAGGTAAAGATTACTTAGTGGTAGCCACCACCCGTCCAGAAACCATGTTAGGTGATACTGGGGTGGCGGTTAACCCTGAAGATCCTCGCTACAACAACCTCATTGGCAAGTTTATTGAACTGCCTTTAGTGGGTCGCCGCATTCCTATTGTTGGAGACGAACACGCCGACATGGAAAAAGGCACTGGCTGTGTGAAGATCACTCCAGCTCACGACTTTAACGACTGTGAAGTGGGTAAACGTCACCAACTACCGATGATCAACATTCTCACCTTGAATGCCGACATTCGTGAGGCCGCTGAAGTATTCACCAGTAACGGTGAAACATCAACGGCTTACCCAACAGATATTCCTCAAGAATACCAAGGTTTAGAGCGTTTCGAAGCGCGTAAAGCCATTGTCGCCAAATTTGACGAATTGGGCCTACTTGAAGAAGTGGCCGAGCACAATAATACCGTCCCTTACGGGGATCGTGGTGGCGTAGTGATTGAACCCATGCTCACCGACCAATGGTATGTTCGTGCGGCACCTTTAGCGAAAACCGCCACCGAAGCGGTGGAAAACGGCGACATAAAATTTGTTCCGCAGCAATACGAGAACATGTACTTCTCGTGGATGCGTGACATTCAAGATTGGTGTATTTCTCGCCAGCTATGGTGGGGTCACCGCATTCCTGCTTGGTACGACGCAAAAGGCAAGGTTTACGTTGGTCGTAACGAAGCTGAAGTGCGTGCCAAATATGGCTTGGGTGAAGACGTGAGCTTGAGTCAAGACGAAGACGTGCTAGACACTTGGTTCTCTTCAGGCTTATGGACTTTCGCAACCCAAGGCTGGCCTGAGAAAACCGAAAACTTAGCCACCTTCCACCCTAGCGATGTATTGGTCACCGGCTTCGACATTATCTTCTTCTGGGTAGCCAGAATGATCATGATGACTATGTACTTCATTAAAGATGAAAACAACCAGCCACAGGTGCCATTTAAAACGGTGTATGTAACAGGGCTTATCCGTGACGAAAATGGCGACAAAATGTCTAAATCTAAAGGCAATGTACTTGATCCTTTAGACATGATCGACGGCATCGACTTAGAAAGCTTAGTGACTAAACGTTGTGGCAACATGATGCAGCCGCAATTAGCGAAGAAAATCGAAAAAGATACTCGTAAAACCTTTGAAAACGGTATCGAAGCTCACGGTACCGATGCCTTGCGCTTCACCCTCGCCGCCATGGCCACTACTGGTAGAGACATTAACTGGGACATGAATCGCTTAGAAGGTTACCGTAACTTCTGTAACAAGCTGTGGAATGCCAGCCGTTACGTATTGATGAATACTCAAGAGCAAGACTGCGGTAAAGATGGTGGCGAGATGGAGTTCTCGCTAGCGGATCGCTGGATTGAAGGCCAATACCAACAAACCATTAAAGCTTACCGTGAAGCCTTAGATAGCTTCCGCTTTGATATTGCCGCTCAGCATATTTACGATTTCACTTGGAACCAATTCTGTGGCTGGTACTTAGAGTTAACTAAACCAGTATTATTCAAAGGTACAGAAGCACAACAACGCGGCACGCGCTTTACCTTATTAAGAGTATTGGAAAGCTTGCTGCGCTTAATGCACCCAATCACGCCATACATCACCGAAACAATCTGGCGTCAGGTGGCTCCATTAACCGGGAAGGCTAGCGCAACGGATAGCATCATGTTGCAGAGCTTCCCTGAGTTCGATGCCAGCAATATAGACCAAGACGCTGTGGCTGACTTGGAATGGCTCAAACACTTTATTATCGCAATCCGTAACATTCGTGGTGAAATGGATATTAGCCCCAACAAACCACTTAATGTATTGCTGAAAAACGCTTCAACTGAAGATTTGCGCCGCTTAAACGATAATGCGCCTTTCTTAGCCTCATTGGCTAAGTTAGAAAGTACCAAGGCATTAGCCGCTGATGAAGAGGCTCCAGCTTCTGCTACAGCCATTTTAGGTGGTATGGAAATCCTCATCCCTATGGCTGGTCTCATCGACAAAGAAGCCGAGTTGAGCCGGATTGCCAAACAGCTAGAAAAGCTTGAGAAAGAGTTAAGTAAAGTAACGGGTAAGCTGTCCAACCAGAAGTTTGTTGCCAATGCACCAGAGCAAGTCATTGCCAAAGAGCAAGCCAAGCAACAAGAAATGGAAGCCACTAAAACTAAACTGCTTGAGCAGCAAGCGACCATTGCAGCACTTTAATTAGTGAAGCATCATTAAGTCCTCCACTGGGGGACTTTTTTGTTTGTGGAAATAGAATATGAATAAAAGTTTAATCACTAACCTCATCGCCGTAGCCCTTGTTGGCTACGGCTACTTTACTGAACAAAGCTTGGTATTTTCAATCGGCTTATTCGCTCTCTCCGGCGCTGCTACCAATTGGATAGCTATTCATATGCTATTTGAAAAGGTACCAGGCTTTTACGGCTCTGGGGTGATTGCGGCACGCTTCGATGAATTTAGACAAGGTATTAAACAATTAATGTTGACCCAGTTTTTTACTGCTGAAAACGTCGACCGTTTTCTTTCCGATGCCAGCGGTAAAGCAGCACAACTGGATCTACGCCCTGTGATTGACAAAACCGACTTCAGCCCGGCCTACCACGCCCTTGTTGAGACCATTGAGAACTCTTCTTTTGGCGGCATGTTGGCGATGTTTGGCGGTAAGGAAGCCCTTACTCCCTTGGAACAGCCCTTTGTGGAGAAGCTAAAAAATGCGGTAATTGAAATCAGCCAAGATGAGCAATTCAGTGAAGCACTACGCGAAGAATTGGAGCAACCTGAGCATTTAGATGATGTACAGAAAAAAATCACCCTTATCATCGAGCAACGCCTAGCTGAATTAACCCCGCAATTAGTGAAGCAAATCATTCAACAGATGATCCGTCAGCATTTGGGGTGGTTGGTCATTTGGGGTGGTGTATTTGGCGGCCTGTTTGGCCTAGTCAATGGTTTGATATAAGAGTCAAAAAGAAGCGTGTTAATCACGCTTCTGAATTTGATACTTAGTAAATAATGCGTCTAACTCGCCGTCTTCAATAAATGCCTTTAAGACACTAGACAGCTCATCAAGCCGCTCCGCTAGGGGTGATAGCTTAGATACTGCAAGATATACTGGACGCTTAGTACTATGCACGTACTCAGCATGCTCAAAATACTGAAACAAGCCTTCATGCTGTAAAAATGCGTCACCTTCGGCACAAGACATCAGCACCGTATCAACTCGGCCGCCGCGCAATAAACGAAATAAAGCTTGGTCATCAATGGCGTTATGTTTAGTTAAGCCTTTATCTTCATCAAACGGACTAAAGTAAACCACATTACTCTGAATCCCCACCTTAAGTGCGTATAGGTCTTGGTAATCTGCTAATTTAACCTGATGATTTTTATTTAGGTAAAAACAATGATGTTGTTGAGTTCGGTAAGGTGGTTCAACAAAATACATATAACGTTCGCGCTCAGCCGTGCGGTATAAACCAGTTATGACATCACTTTCACCCAACTGCATGTGTTTAAGACAGCGCTTCCAGCCACAGTTTTTAGTTTCCAGTGTCAAGTTTAGCTGAGCACTCAAACTCTCGAGCAAATCTATTTCCAAGCCATACAAGCTACCATCAGCCCGTTCTATTCGCCAAGGCGGCCACTGGGCATTGGCGGTTTTGATGCTAGTTTGAGCCAGCGCTGAGCTACACCACAGACTAACCATAAGGATTAAAATTGTTTTCACCGCCGCTCCTATAGCGATCAACCTACCGTCATTGTAGTAAAAAACGACACCTTAGCGCCGTTTTATTTACAACTTAATGACTAATCGTTCGGCTCTTCGCCGGACTCAAAGTAGGTACCCCAACCGTCATAGATAACCTTGTGCTTATCAGCAACTTTAGCTAAAACTTCTATATCTCGCTTGATACCTTCAGCCGCTAAAGGGGCTTCAACAATCACATCGAAACACCACAGCTTGGTGCCATCTTCTAACTCTGCCTCTTCAGCATCACTCACTTCAAAACCAGCTTTAAAAACATCAACAGCGGCCTTTTCCAATACTTTAAAATCTTGACTGGCAATATGATGCTCAATGGTATATTCCGCATCAGGATCACTTCCGTCGGCCAGTAACTCTTGAATGATAAAGTCAGTCTCTTCCTGCCAATCGGCAATTACTTGTTGAAGGCTCATAGTCTTTTCCAAGATCAGTTAGTTTTATTTGCTAGTTGCTGATGCACGCTATGATAGTCGGCAGCTTCACCTCTCGCTTCCATGGTTAGCTCATAGATGCGTTGTTCCATAGTATCGTGCAAATGACTAATTTCGGCGCGTAAATTTTCTTTCCACAAGCCAACATCAATCGGTTTTCCCACTTCCACAATAACCTTGCCGTTTTTCCAACGGTTCAACTTAATTTGTCCATGAGTGGACGAGCAGCAAATAGGAAGTACTGGTACCTTGGCTTGCATAGCCAAATGAAAAGCCCCTGTTTTAAAGGGCTGTAAGCCGCGACCATAACTTCGAGTGCCTTCAGGGAACATCCATACCGAAAGATGACGTTGGTCTATCGCTGAAGCGGCCTGTTTGATGGTATCAGCGGCCTTACTACGGCGGTCACGGTCGATTAAAATATTGCCAGTAATCCAATAGATTTGCCCAAAGAATGGAATTTTAGCCAAGCTTTTTTTACCAATCGACACCACCCCTTTGCGCAACGCAAAGGGTAAGGTAAACATATCGTAGCTATTTTGGTGGTTAGCTATCCACACCGCTTTATCTGGGAGTTCCTGAGTTTGATGACGTACTTCGACCTCAATACCTACAAAGTAACCGCATTTGGCAATCAATACACCTATTTGATGTACCAAGTCTCGATGGCGAGGTCTGGTCAAACAATATAAGATCACAAATGGAAACGCGCTCAGCATTAACACAGTGATAAACACAACTCGAATTACGGCTAACATGTCACCCCCAATAAAAGAGCACGCAGTATACGCGCTGTCAATTAGGTGAACAAGTGTAAGCCGAAAAACTTAAACTAAGCTTCATCTGGCTGGATATCATTGCTGGCGTCAAGAAGAGTTTCAACCTCAACCGCATCAACCCGTTGCAAACCACGCGGTAGCTTGTTGCCACGTCGTCCACGCTCCCCCCGGTAATGTTCTAAATCGCTAGGTTTCAAAGTTAATTTCCGTTTACCGGCATATAAAGTAACCGCGGCATCGGCTGGCACCACATTCAATAAAGTGACAAACTCTTCGCGGTTTTTCACTCGGGCACTAGGAATGCTAATCAGCTTATTCCCCTTTCCTTTAGCCAGTTCAGGCAAACTAGTGAGAGGAAAAACTAACATTCTCCCCTCATTGGAGATTGCCAAACAACTATCAGTTTGGTAATTACCCACTTTAATCGGTGCTAATACTTTACTGCCTGAAGGTAAATTCAAATAAGCCTTGCCGTTTTTGTTTTTACTCAGCATGTCAGCATATTTTCCAATGAAACCATAACCCGCATCCGAAGCAATTAAATAACGCTGCTCATCATCACTCATCACCACATGAGCAAACATTTCACCTGGAGCAGGGTTAAAGCGCCCGGTAAGCGGCTCCCCCTGACTGCGTGCGGACGGCAGGGTATGCGAGTCGAGTGCATAACTGCGCCCTGCAGTATCAATAAACACCGCCTGCTGATTGCTGCGTCCATTGACACTGGTTAAAAAGCTATCTCCCGATTTATAACTTAAGCCGAGGGCATCCACATCATGACCCTTAGCGGCGCGTGCCCAGCCTTTTTCAGATAGCACCACGGTAATCGCTTCATTAGGCATTAACTCTTTTTCGCTTAAGGCTTTGGCCTCCGAGCGCTCTACCAATGGTGAGCGTCGTTCATCACCGTATTTCTCCGCATCGGCTAATAGCTCTTTCTTGAGCAAAGTATTCATTCGCCGTTCGCTGCCTAATAGTTGCTGAAGTTTATCTCTCTCTTCAGCTAGTTCAGCTTGCTCACCACGAATTTTGATTTCTTCCAATTTAGCTAATTGGCGTAACTTAATTTCAAGGATCGCTTCAGCCTGTTTATCTGATAAACCAAAGCGCGCCATTAGGGCGGCTTTCGGTTCATCTTCATTACGTATGATTTCAATCACTTCATCGATATTAAGGAAGGCAATCAACAAACCATCCAAAATATGTAAACGGGCTAAAACCTTATCTAAGCGGTATTGCAAACGGCGCCGCACCACATCACGACGATAGCGTAACCACTCACTAAGGATTTGCACTAAGCCCTTCACTTGAGGGCGACCGTCCAAACCCAGCATATTTAAATTCACCCGATAATTGCGCTCTAGATCAGTAGAGGCAAACAGGTGATTCATTAGCTGATCTATATCTACCCGATTAGAACGCGGTACCACAACAATACGAGTGGGGTTTTCGTGGTCTGATTCATCTCGAAGATCCACCACCATAGGCAGTTTTTTAGCCTGCATTTGCGCGGCAATTTGTTCTAAAACCTTTGCCCCTGAAACTTGATGCGGCAAAGCAGTAATCACGACTTCACCTTCTTCACTATGGAAAACAGCTCGCATTTTGATTGAGCCGCGGCCTGATTCATAAATTTTACGAATATCTTTTGCTGGGGTAATAATTTCCGCTTCGGTAGGATAATCAGGAGCTTTAACATGCGTAAGCAGCTCGTTTAGATCGGACTTTGGCTTATCAAGCAGATGCACACAGGCATTGGCGACTTCTCTGACATTGTGTGGTGGAATATCAGTAGCCATGCCCACCGCAATCCCAGTAACGCCATTAAGCAGTATATGAGGTAAACGCGCTGGTAAAGTCTTAGGCTCACTCATGGTGCCATCAAAATTTGGCACCCAATCACAAGTTCCCTGACCTAATTCACTTAATAATATTTCCGAAAACTTAGATAATTTGGCTTCGGTATAACGCATTGCTGCGAAAGATTTAGGATCGTCCGGCGCGCCCCAATTACCTTGACCGTCTACCAAGGGGTAACGATAGGAAAAAGGCTGAGCCATTAATACCATGGCTTCATAACAAGCAGAATCACCGTGCGGATGGTACTTACCCAGTACATCCCCCACGGTGCGTGCCGATTTCTTATATTTAGCATTGGCCGATAAACCTAGCTCTGACATGGCGTAAATAATACGGCGCTGCACCGGTTTCAGGCCATCGCCAATATGTGGCAAAGCGCGATCCATGATCACGTACATGGAATAGTTTAAATACGCTTGCTCAGTAAACTGACTCATAGAAAGGCGTTCTACGCCCTCTAGACTGAGCTCATTCGTATCACTCATGCTTTATTAACCTTTTATGTTCCTTGCAAAGCCAGCACTGCTGAAGCTTTGTCAAATTGCCAGAAGTAGCGTGCACTAGCTGGTTTGCCTATATAGTAGCCTTGTGAGTAATCTACTCCCAAGCTAATCAATTCGTCGTTAAGAGCTTCCGACTCAACAAACTCTGCGATTGTTTTATGACCCAGTTTATTGGCAATACCCACCAACGCTTGAATAAATACTCGGTCTTGGTGCTGATTAAGAATTTCTCGCACAAACGAGCCGTCGATTTTAAGGAAATCAAAGGGTAACTGTTTGAGCGAGTGAAAAGATGAATAACCTACACCAAAATCATCTAAAGCAATTGCACAGCCCAAAGACTTGAGACGTAGGATGTGTTCCTCGGCCTGCTTCATATTTGGCAAAGCCGCCGTTTCAGTAATTTCAAAAATGATCATATCACCGGCGATATTGCGACTAACAAACTCTCGAGCGATCCGTGAGATGACTTTCTCGCTACAGAAAGAACGAGCCGATAAGTTAATTGCTAGACGATCGGTATAACCATTGTGCAAGTTAGTTTCCATTTGCTGCAGCGCTTGTTGAACCACCCACAAATCAATTTTATCTATTTGCCCGTTCTTTTCTGCTGCCAAAATCAGTTGATAAGGAGAATGCAGGCGACCATGTTCATCGCGTACTCGCAGTAAAACTTCATAGTGTTCTACTTTACTCTGGCTATTGTTCATAATTGGCTGATAAACCAATTCCAAGCTATCGCGCTCAATCGCATTCTGCGCCAAATCTAACCAATAATGTTGCTTGGCCAACTCGCTATCGGGATTTTCTACCTGAAAGCTCACCACGCAGTTTTTGCCTTTCTCTTTGGCTTGGTTATTACAGATATCGGCCTTAGCCATTAGGTCTTCAAAGGTATTCCCATGCTCGGGAAACGCTACTATGCCAACACAAGCGGCTGCGGTATGAATAATGTTATGTCCAGGCACACTCACCTGCGCCAACATACTAATAATACGCTGTGCGACCACCTCGGCATAAACTAAGCTGGTGCCTTCTAAATAGATCGCAAACTCGTCGCCACTGATGCGCGCCAGCAAAGTATTACTCGGCAGTAGTTTCTCCAAACTCGACGAAACTTGGCGCAGCATTTCGTCTCCCGCACCGTGGCCACTAATATCATTAACGTATTTGAAGTTATCAAGATCCACCATCAGCAAGCAGCCATGGCGTTTATGCTCAACCATCAGGTTAACCATTCTTTCGAATTTACGACGGTTAGGTAAATCGGTGAGGCCGTCATAATTGACTACCCACTCTAGTTCTTCGGCGCGACTTTTAAGTTGCTGTTCAAGCGCCTCTAACTGATAAGAAAGGCGCACCAGAGCACTGTTCAATTCATCAGATTCATCCTTAACCAGACGTCGCTTATTAGGTTTTAAGTTACGTCGAAATAGATTGTGAGACGATCGCGCTAATAGTGGCAGATTATCGATGGTTCGGCGGACTCGGCGAAACGGAGGGTTCAAAGCAAACACCACTATCGCTCCGGCGAAAAATAACGCGGCAATACCAAACAAAAAATTATTGTAATCGGCTCGTTTTAACTGAGACACCTGAGTACTAATATCATTGATGACCGCATAATAAACAGGTCGACGATTACTGGTATTATTTACTCTAAAGGCATGTAGCTCAAACAAGCCAAGCTGGCTGTTCATCTGCTCTATACCATGCACAATATCCCCAGCAACAAGCTGTTTAGTGATCGCTTGAATTGCTGTTTTAAAAGCAGATTCGGCATAAAGCAGGTTCACACTGTGATCGCTATTTAGCTCAACCAGAAAATGATGGCTACTTTGGCTGGCTGGAAACAATTCCAATAAACGTAATGAATCTAAACTATAAAAAACTCGGTAATGTTCGCTGCCGTCAGCCAACTCTAAGTCTGTCGCCATAATCAAACGGCAAGTCAACGGACAATCTAATAACCATTTCTTATCTGGATTATCAGCTCCAGAAAGCATCCACTCTAGTGCTTTCTCACTATGGGCTATGTAACCAAACTCGTACGTAAGGCCTTGCTGCCCATCGATCACACTGATACTGCGGATTGGCAATTCACTATTAGAGCGCAAATCCTGCCAATAAGAGTCAAAAATTGCATCTAGTTGCTCGCCTTCTAAGTCATCAAAGCGATAAGACTGACTCTGCGTCACTCCTTGCAAGCGATTGCGTACGTCCCGATAATATCTCTGTAATTGATATTGCTGGTTTTCAATAACTTGAGAACGCCCTAGCATGAAAAAACTTTTGAGATTATCGTGACTAAAACCTATCAAGCCTACCAGAGTGATCAGCAAAACACCGCACAACAGTATTAGCGCCTTACTGGTTAGCCCCAATCGAAAATCGCGTATACTCATGCCATTCCTTATACTAAGTCAGAGGCCATATCACCCTTCGCTTCCAACCACTGCTTGCGATCAGAGGCGCGTTTCTTAGCCAATAACATATCCATTAACTGCAGGGTCGCTTGCTCTTCATCCACGGTTAACTGAACAAGGCGACGAGTATTCGGATCCATTGTGGTTTCACGCAACTGCAGCGGGTTCATTTCACCCAAACCTTTAAAGCGTTGCACGTTGACTTTACCGCGTTTCTTTTCTGCTTCAATGCGATCCAAAATGCCCTGTTTTTCATCTTCATCTAGGGCGTAATATACCTCTTTACCAACATCGATACGGTATAACGGGGGCATTGCCACATAAATGTGACCATTTTCCACTAAAGTTCTGAAATGCATCATAAATAAAGCACACAACAGCGTGGCGATGTGTAAACCATCGGAGTCGGCATCGGCTAAGATACAAATTTTACCGTAACGTAAGCCACTCAAATCCTTACTGTCAGGATCAATACCAATCGCCACCGAAATATCGTGCACTTCTTGTGAACCCAAAACTTCACTGGCATCCACTTCCCAAGTATTAAGAATTTTTCCGCGCAGCGGCATCACCGCTTGAAACTCACGTTCCCGAGCTTGCTTAGCACTACCTCCCGCAGAATCTCCTTCCACCAAGAACAGTTCGCCGGCCAAGGGAGCTTGACTGGTACAATCGGTGAGTTTGCCAGGCAGAGCCGGGCCTGAGGTAACTTTCTTACGAGCAATTTTTTTGCTAGAACGAAGCCGACGCTGGGCATTACTAATAAACAGCTCCGCTAATAACTCAGCTTGATCGGTATGGGTATTGAGCCATAAGCTAAAGGCATCTTTAACAATACCAGAGACAAAGGCCGCCGACTGACGCGAAGATAAACGTTCTTTTGTTTGTCCAGCAAACTGCGGATCTTGCATTTTTACCGACAATACATAACAGCAACGTTCCCAAATATCATCGGGACTCAGCTTTAAACCTCTAGGGAGAATATTGCGAAACTCACAAAACTCGCGCATTGCATCCAACAGACCTTGGCGTAAGCCATTCACATGGGTGCCGCCCTGCGCAGTAGGGATCAGATTGACATAACTTTCGGTGATACTCTCGCCGCCTTCAGGCAACCAACTGACCGCCCAGTCTACCGCTTCATCCTTACTGGAAAAGGTGCCGGTAAACGGGTCTTCAGGTAAACTGATATAATCTTTAAATGATTGACTTAGATAGTCTTTTAATCCGTCTTCAAAGTACCATTCATCGCTGCTTTTACTGACCTTATCAACGAACTTAATAGTTAACCCAGGGCATAATACAGCTTTAGCGCGCAATAAATGACGTAAGCGGCTCACCGAAAACTTAGGGCTATCAAAATAACTGGCAGTTGGCCAAAAACGCACCCGAGTACCAGTATTGCGCTTACCTACGCTTCCTGTTACCGAGAGTTCTTGAACCTTATCGCCATGCTCAAAGGCCATCTCAAAAATTTGGCTATCGCGCTTAACCTGCACCTCAACTCGAGATGACAAAGCATTCACGACCGAGATACCCACCCCGTGTAAACCACCAGAAAATTGGTAATTGTCGTTGCTAAACTTACCACCAGCATGGAGACGAGTAAAAATCAGTTCAACCCCGCTCACTTTCTCTTCGGGGTGAATATCAGTGGGCATGCCGCGGCCATCATCCACGACTTCGATGGATTGGTCTTCAAATAGGGTAACGCTAATGGCTCTGGCAAAACCCGCTAAGGCTTCATCAACACTGTTATCGATAACCTCTTGAGCGAGGTGATTGGGACGCGTGGTATCGGTATACATACCCGGACGGCGCTTAACCGGGTCTAAACCACTTAATACTTCAATTGAGTCTGAATTATATTGCTCAGCCATGATAGAAATTGTTACCTAAGTGCCAAAAAATCGAGAATGGCGGCACAGTGTCTTTCAAAGCCTTGAAAACTGTGGTCACCGCCTTCTTCAATGGTGAAATTTGCTCCCTTATACTCTGCGACAGCCAAGCTAAAGTCCAGCACTTCATCGGCGGTTTGTAACATCACCCAAAGCTGCTGTTGACAGCTTAAGTTGGTAACCTCTAAGTCTTTCAGTTGCTGAATATCCTGCTCTTCCAAGAAGTAACACTGCTGAGTATAGGGGTTAACTTGCTCACCCAAAAAATCTTTGAGTAAACAGTAAGGTTTTACCGCAGGATTAACTAACACGGCCTTAGCACCAGTTTGTTGAGCAACTCGAGTGGCTAAAAAACCGCCCAAAGAGCTGCCTACAACAGCCAGTTTTTGATGTTGATGTTGTTGCAACAACTGCTCAATTTGCTGCCAAGCGGCTAAGGGGTGACAAGCCAATTGTGGGCAAATAAATTGAATGTTCGGTTCAAAAGCTTGCAGGTGATTCGCCATGACTTGCGCTTTAGCTGAATTGGGCGAACTATTAAATCCGTGTAAATACAATAATACCGATGGGAACTCCACTCAATAACCTTTCGATTTGGGATCAGGCAGGAAACTACGTTCTGATAGACGACGTAAACGAGTTGCAATTCGACCTTCGGGAGTTAACTGTAGATAACGCCAACCTGGTTGCTGGTGGTCTAAGGCAAAATTAGCGGAAAGAGGCAGAAACTGAATACATGTACTAGGCGTGGCAATAAATGCAATACCATCAAACTGAAACTCATAGTTTTGATGAACATGACCAAATATCACTCCACGTACATTAGGGAAGTCAGTAATCGCTTCAAAAAACTGTGACGCATTTTTTAAATTGTGTTGATCCAGCCACTTACTCCCCACAGGAATGGCCTGATGATGCATAGCAATCAGTACATGTTTATCAGGATATTCACTTAAGGCCTGTTTCAGCTCGTCGATTTGCTGCTTGCTCATCATTCCGTGTGGCGAACCTTCAACTTGAGTATCAAGCATCAATACTTGCCAATGCTCACTAATCAACTGCTTAGCACCTAATACGCCATGCTGCTCAAGCGTTCGCATATTGGCTTGCATATCATGATTACCGGGTAACCAGACACAGGGGCGCTGTAACTGAGCTATATTTTCGGCAAAGCGCTGATAAGACGCCTTGCTATGATCTTGGGAAAGGTCGCCCGTCGCAAGAATATAATCAAACCGAATACGGTCGCTTTTAATATCGTTTAATACTGCCTGAAAACTTGCGTTAGTATTGACCCCCAATAATCCGGTTTGCTCATCAGCAAACAAGTGGGTATCGGTCACTTGCAGTAAATGCACGCATCCATCTTCGGCTGTTGTTATGTCTAATTTAGTCAGTGCCACAATCTTATTTAGTTGTTCGCTCAGGCAAACTCAACCTTCATCCGCTGTTTTAAACAAAATACTAACCAGTCGTTAAGAAACTGATTTGTTTGATGCTTTTCATCTTGGTGATGCATCTTTTTATTCGGGTAATCATAGCGTGGTTTTAGCTTATAAATCTGCTGACTAGCACACACTTCCGCCAACCGTGCATCATGGTATAAACGCACCAATAACTGCGGTTGCAGGTAGTGAAAAGCTTGGCTTTTAGCTTGCCGAATCTCATACAGTGAGGTATAGCGAGTAAGCTCTTTACTTTCTAGGAGGAAATTATCTCCTATATGCGGTCGCAGGATGAGCTTTTCGCCGACTTCCAACGCAGCCGGAAACAGCCGAGTCATCAAGCTATAATTAGCGGCATAAAGCTGCATCAGCTTGTCTAAATCAACTCGATAAGAGCTTGAGCCTACGCTACTGACCATCACCCTCGCCGCCATTTTGCCATTGCTGCATCACTTTCTGCAAATTTAGCTGCAGCCATTGAATAGCAATAACCGCAGCAGCGTTATCAATTTGGCCATCTTGTACCCATTCAAAAGCCTGTTCCCGCTTAATAACTTTCACCAAAATATCTTCATTTTCCTTATCTAAGCCGAATACCCCCCCGGCTTCACTGGCATCCACCTCACCAAGATATAAATGCACTCGCTCACTCAAGCCCCCAGCCCCTGGCAAAAAACTATTACAAGCGATGACTCGCTTCACTATCATGCCAGCTTCTTCCTCGGCTTCACGCACCGCTACTTCTTCAGCGGACTCGGCACTGTCCAGCATGCCAGCCACAATTTCCAACAACCAAGGGCTAGCACCAGTTTCTATGGCGCCAACGCGGAATTGCTCTACTAGCACCACACTATCAAGCTTTGGATCAAACAACAAAATTCCTGCCGCGTGGCCTCTGTCCATCATCTCTCGTTGGATTAATCCACTCCATCCTCCTCGATATAGGCGATGGCGCAAGGTATAGCGCTGCAGTTTAAAAAAACCTCGGTAAAGTTCTTCTACATTTTCTATTTCCACATCTTGATGTGAAAACTGACTATAAGTAATTGTTTTCGACATTTTATTGCCTCTCCATGAACAAGGCTGACTGAGTCATTGAGCGATTGTTATTGATCGAACACCTAGTAAACATAAATTAATGATTGTTCTTTACAATCTAGGTCTTACTCTACAAATCAAGCTGGTATAGACTAGCATTAATTAGGCCGTGTTAAATTGAATACCCAGTCTACATAAAATTAATGACTCATACTGAATAACCTCGCGACACTGAAGCGACCAAAGGAAAGGCGTAATGAAGCTGAAAATAAAATCGTTAATCTTAGCTTGTGGTATTAGCCCTTTGGCTTTCCAAGCTCAAGCTGATGATCTCTTACAAATCTATCAACTTGCTCAGGAAAAAGATCCTGTTATTTTACAAAGCAAAGCCCAAAGAGATACGGCCTTTGAGCAAATAACAGAGAGCCGTGCTTCATTGCTGCCACAAATCGGCTTTTCAGCCGGCGCGAAATACACTACCACTAATAATGACAGTGTGGACAGTCTAACCAACACCAATGCTTCAGTTGGCTTAAGCCAATCGATTTATTCAAAGAGTAATTGGACGAACCTAAGCATTACCGAGAAAAACGCCACTCGTATTGAAGCCATTTACGGTAACGATGTTCAAAGTTTAATTATTCGAGTGAGTGAAGCCTACTTTAATGTACTACGTGCCATCGATAATGTTCGTTTTGTTGAAGCCAACAAAACAGCGGTAGGTCGTCAGTTAGAGCAAACTAAACAGCGTTTTAATGTAGGTTTAACTGCGATTACCGATGTGCATGAAGCGCAAGCAGAATATGACCGAACTTTGGCTCAAGAAATTCAAGCTCGTAATAATTTATCAAACAGCTACGAAGGGCTTCGCCAATTAACCGGTTTAGAACACCGAGAACTGAGCATTCTAAACACCGAACGCTTTGAGCCAAACCCACTTAGTCAAGGTTCAAGCTACTGGTTAGATACCGCCATCGATCGTAATCTACAACTCAATGCCCAGCGCATCGGTAAAGAAATCGCTAAAGAGCAAATTGATTTAGCGCAAAGCGGTCACCTACCTACCTTAGATTTAACCGCAGGTATTGGTTACGACAATAACAAATACGGTAACGATCTCACCGATACAACTCAAGGTGGTGGCTATACTGCAGGTAACATTGGACTTGAATTTAATTGGCCTATTTACTCAGGTGGAAGCATCAATTCTCAAGTGAAACAAGCCCAGTTCAGCTACATTGCCTCTTCAGAAGCGTTAGAAGAAACCTTCCGCAGTGTACAAAGCACGGTAAACTCAGTAGTGAATAACGTGAGTGCTAGCATCGGCTCAGTAAAAGCGTTTGAACAAACGGTAATATCTTCACAAAGTGCTTTAGAAGCCACTGAAGCGGGTTTTGAAGTAGGAACTCGTACCATTGTTGACGTACAAGATGCTACCCGTAACCTCTATTCAGCCAAAAGTGATTTAGCCAATGCGCGTTACGATTATATTCTTAACATGTTAGCGTTAAAACAAGCAGCGGGAACACTTAGTGAAGATGACATAGTCTTAATTAACTCAGGACTAATGCCTCCTCAATAAGCCTCTAGCTAATAAAAAAGGCGCCAATGGCGCCTTTTTTATACAACATAGTTTAATCTATTTGGTTTTGCCGTATCGACTTAATGATTTCAGAGGTTGAACAGCCATCTTCAAAGTTAAGCACTCTGACTTCACCGCCATTGGCAATCACTTCTTCACCACCGGCAATTTCTTCCGGCTTATAATCACCACCTTTAACCAGTAGATCTGGCAATAAGTTAGCAATTAAGCGCTGTGGTGTATCTTCACCGAAGTCCACTACCCAATCAACCGCACCTAAGCCGGCCAGTACCGCCATTCGACGATCAACACTGTTTACTGGGCGCCCCTCACCTTTTAAACGCTTCACCGAATCGTCACTGTTCACCGCGACAATCAGCCTATCCCCTAAGGTGCGCGCATGATTGAGATAGGAAACATGTCCAGCATGCAAAATGTCGAAACAGCCATTGGTCATCACCACCTTCTCACCTCGACGCTTGGCCGATTCAAGAGCAAACTTCAGTTGTTGTTCACTGAGCACGCCAAAACCAGTTTCTTGAGAGCCAAACACTGCATTGGTCAACTCGATGGTAGACACCGTTGAAGTACCTAGCTTACCCACCACAATCCCGGCAGCGGCATTGGCAAGCGCACAGGCATCATCTAATGATGCCCCCGCAGCCAAGGAGCTGGCTAACGTAGATATCACCGTATCACCGGCGCCGGTTACGTCGTAAACCTCTTGAGCCAGTGCGGCTAAATGTAACTCTGGCTGACCTTTACGAATTAAAGTCATACCATGCTCACTGCGTGTTACCAATAAAGCTTGTAAATCGAGTTGCTCAATTAAGGCCTCGCCTTTAGCGATAATTTCATCTTCACTTTTACACTTACCCACTACCGCTTCAAATTCGGAAAAGTTAGGGGTGAGTAAAGTCGCGCCACGGTACTTATCAAAAGCACTACCTTTAGGGTCAACCAATACAGGAACACCAGCTTCACGAGCCAAATTAATTAGCTCACCCACTTGGTTTAAAGCTCCTTTATTGTAATCCGATAAAATCACTACCTGATGTTGCTTTACTTGTTCGGCAAAGTTAGCGCAAAGATCTTGGCTATCTACTTCATGGAAATCCTCTTCAAAGTCGAGCCGAATCAACTGCTGGTGACGACTTAATACCCGCAACTTAGTAATGGTAGGGAAACCAACGTATTTACTAAACTGACAGTTAACCCCCACCGCTACCAATTTATTCTCTAATGCCACTGCAGCTTCGTCTTCGCCGCTCATGCCCAACAAGGTTGAGCTAACACCTAGGGCCACCGCGTTCAACGCTACGTTGGCCGCGCCACCTGGCCGTTCCTCAATTTGTTCAACTTTAACCACTGGCACCGGCGCTTCTGGTGAAATACGTCCGGTGGGTCCTTGCCAATAGCGGTCCAACATAACATCGCCAACTACCAGCACCTTAGCTTGGGCAAACTCAGGGAGGCTTATTCTCATTGTTCACTCTCATCGAAAATTAATTGCTAACAGTTTATCATAGTTAAACTAACGGTCTGCGGCATAATCGTTGGATATACGGTAGACTTTGCTCATTATTTCATTGATAAAACAAAAATGGCGAAAAATTCAGCACCCAAACTTAATGCAGCCTCTTTTCACCCCAAAAACTGGGGAGCATGGTTGCTTATTGCGTTTATGTTTAGCATTAGCTTACTACCCTATCGCTTACAACATTATTTAGGTCTAGCTATTGGCCGCTTAGCCAAAGCTATTCTCAAATCGCGGGTACATATTGCTCAGCGTAATCTGGAACTTTGTTTTCCAGAGAAAACCACAGCTCAACGTCAACAAATTCTAGAGGGCTGCTTTCGTCACTTAGGGCATTCGGTGGTAGATACTGCCAACGCCTGGTTTTGGCCACAATGGCGCTTTACGAAACATTTTCAAGTCGAAGGTTTAGAACACTTAGAAAAGGCTAGACAACAGCCGGGCGGGACTTTATTGGTCGGAGCTCACTTCTGGACTTTAGAAACACATGCTCGTGCCTACGGAAGCTTAGATCCGGGCGTTGGTATTTATCGACCAAATAAAAACTCCGTTTATGAGTATTTTCAATATCATGGACGAACTCGCTCCAACAAATACCTAGTTGACCGTACCGATGTGCGCGGCATGATTAAAGCATTGAGAAATGAAAATGCGGTATGGTATGCCCCTGACCATGACTACGGTACTCACGCAGCAGTATTTGTGCCCTTCTTCGCTCAAGACAAAGCCGCCACCATTACTGGTACAGCCACCTTAGCTAAAGTCAAAAATGTACAAGTGCTACCCAGTTATGCGCTACGCAATTCAGACGGTTCTGGCTTTACCCTAGTGATAGAACCCGCGCTAGAAAACTACCCGATGGGAGACGATGAGCAAGATGCTAAGAGGATTAATCAAGTGATTGAGCAAGCCATTTTGCGAGCTCCCGAGCAATATATGTGGATCCACCGTCGCTTTAAATCTCGTCCCGAAGGGGAGCCTAGCGTCTATTAACACCGCAGCCCTTCCATCAGCGACGTTATTAAGGCTTATTCCATTTTATTGAATAAGCCTTAAACAGCCTCTCCTACTCATCTTGCTACGCCATTTGCGCAACAAAATCAGCTTATCTTAACTGGCAAACAGTTGCTGCCAAGTCGCGGTGACTACGCTCAAATCAAGTGTAAAGTCAGCCTTTTTAAGTAAGCGTGGTATTCCTTGCAAACCACAGCGGTGGCATTCATCGCGAATGTCCAAATAACATTGGGTTAAACTCTGCGCCTGCTCCGGAGCGAGTAAACCCAACTTGGCACAGCTTTCAAAAATCCTTACGTTGTCGGTCCAGCGACTTAACTCTGGGTATGTTTGAGTATGTAATAACACCAAGTATTGAGCAATAAATTCGATATCTACCATGCCACCAGCAGACTGTTTTAAATCAATCAATTCGTCAGTCTCACGGCTTAAATGCTGTTGCATCTTCGTGCGCATTTGTTGCACTTGCTCTGCAAGAGCTTCAGCCTCTCGAGGTAACGAGAGGATCTGCTGGCGCACCTTAGCAAAACCTTCAGCCAACTCTGCATCACCATACACCACTCGCGCCCGCACCAAGGCTTGATGCTCCCAAGTCCAAGCTTCTTTCAATTGATAGTTTTCAAAGGCATTTATCGCCGATACCAACAAGCCTGAAGCGCCAGATGGACGCAGCCGCATATCCAATTCATACAATACTCCCGAAGCGGTACGAGTATTAAATAAGTGCATGATGCGCTGCGCTAATTTCAAGTAAAACTGCTTACTGTCTATTTGTTTGGCGCCATTAGTATAAGTACTGCTGTCGCTATTGTGCAAAAATACCAAATCTAAATCAGAGCTATAACCCGTCTCGATACCGCCAATTTTTCCGTATCCCACCACCGCAAAACCACGCTGCTGCTCGCTTAAATGTTCAGGATAACCATGACGCTCCACCACCTGTGTCCAAGCTTGCTCTACCACCGCATTAACGATAACTTCAGCCACTGCGGTCAAGTGATCGCTCACTTTCATTAGCGGGAGTGCACCAGCTATATCTGCGGCGGTAATTCGTAATTGTTGAATTTGCTTGAACTGACGCAGCGCCTCCATTTGCTGCTCCATGTCATCGGGCGGAATACGCAGCATGAACTCGCGTAGTTGCTGAGCATAAGAATCAGGGCTAACTGGGTTATACAATAAGCTGGGGTCTAATAACTCATCCAACAAAATTGGAAAGTTAGCCAGCTTTTCCGCCAACATGGCACTGCCCGCACATAATCGTAACAACTGCTGCAAGGAACCGGGGTTTTCAGCTAGCAACTCTAAATAAGCGGTGCGTGATAATATGCTTTCCAGTAATACCATCACTCGCGGCAAGACTAAGGTGGTTTGCGGATGTTCAAACAACTGTTGCAATAAACTGGGCATCATCCGCTCAAGGGTTTGCCGCCCACGCTGGCCAATATGACGATGCTCTACCGCGTGCATGATGTGGTACATAGTATCCACCCGAGTTTGTTGCTCTTGCTCACAACAAGCGTGTTGGCTGAGTAAACTGGCTAAGGCTTCCCGGTCGGCACCGCAATGCCATAAATCCATATAAACTTGGCTGGCGGCATGCTCTTCTTGTTCTTCATCGCCAATAGCGCTTTGAAAGCAGGCATTCACTTCGCTTAAGCGCAACTGTAATTGCTGATAGAAAGCTGACCAGTCAGCTTCGCCCATCACCCAAGCCACTCGCTGCTGATCGAGGAGTTTATCTGGCAGAGTCTGAGTTTGCTGATCGTCAATCTGCTGCAAAATATTTTCCACCTGACGCAAGTACAAATAATGCTGGTGTAACATCGCCGTTTGCTCGGCATTTAATTCACCGTATTCACTAAGCTGTTGCAGCGCATTAAGCAAAGAGCGGGTTTGCAGCACCGGCTCTCGTCCTCCGCGGATCAACTGAAAGGTTTGCACAATAAATTCAATCTCGCGGATCCCACCTGAGCCTAATTTAATGTTGTCGCGCAAGCCCTTACGCCGAATTTCAGAGTTGATCATCGCCTTCATCGAACGTAGCGCTTGAATGGCACTAAAGTCGATGTAACGACGATAGACATAAGGCTTCAGCATGGCTTGAATATCTTGGTCAAAACGCAAGTCCTGATTAATCACTCTCGCCTTAACCATGGCATAACGTTCCCAGTCTCGACCATGATGCTGATAGTAATCTTCAAAGGCGGCGTAGCTTATCGCCAGAGGCCCAGACTCGCCAAAAGGCCGCAAGCGCATATCTACGCGAAATACAAAACCGTCGATAGTCGGTTGATCAATCAATTGAATCAATCGCTGCCCCATGCGAATAAAAAATTGCTGATTAGCAATAGTTCGGCGCCCACCTTGGGTTTCCCCATTTTCTGGGTAACAAAAAATCAAATCGATGTCTGAAGAAAAGTTCAGCTCACGTCCGCCTAACTTACCCATGCCAATAACCACTAAGGGCTGAGCATTACCCTCCGCATCCATAGGAGTACCCGACTCAGCGCAACAACGTTGATATAACCATTGATTGGCGCAATCTACACAACTATCGGCCACCGCCGATACCTGAGCAAAACTGTCGGTAACGGCTTGCTGTAATAGCAGGTCTCGCCAAGCAATCAGCACCATTTGCTGGCGACGGAACTGCCGCAGTACCCGCTTCGCCCCTTCATCTCTGAGCTGCTGGGCTAGCAACTCACTCAGTTGAGCTCGCATCGCCGTTTCATCAAGTGCATTATTGAATAAGCCGTATTGCCATATATCTAATAACAGCTCCGGCTGGCTAATGCAGCTATTAGCAATAAAATCACTCACAGCAAAAGCCTGTTGTGTTTGTTGCTGCTGACTTGAATTAAGCTGCTCAAGCAGCTGTGGATTTAACTCGATGAGTCGCTCCCATGAATGATTGGCAACACTTACAAGTTCACGAGATAGGGGCTGGGTACTGGCCATAATTGAGATAACTCACATCCAAAATTTGCTGTAATATCATCATGAATACCCCCCTAGTACAAGCCAGAAAGCCAACAGTGTTGCAACGGTCAAACCAGCAATACTCAAGCACAGCGTAGATAGCATCTATTTGCACAACGGCATGCTTAAATCACCACTGAGAAAATGAAACTCAGGTATAGTAAAGGTTCAAGATGAATTTGGGATTGTTTCATGAAATCAAACAACATCACCGCCTTCGATATCGCCACACTGTTGCTATCGGTTATTGCTATTGTGATTGTGGGTAGTTTGTTTTTTTATCCAGCAGACTCACAATTACGCGCCTTATTAGTTAATCTCGACACGCTTATCTGTTCCATCTTTATTTTGCACTTTGTGGTGAGTGCCATTAGAAGCCCCTCAATCATCAATTACATTAAACAAAATTGGATAGACTTGGTGGCGAGTGTTCCAATGATCGAGGCACTGCGCTTCCTACGTTTTTTCCATGCCTACAAATTGCTCCGAGCAGTGCGCGGCCAAAGCAACGTCATGCGTGTTTTAAAAGATCAGCAGGTCGAATCAACCATAGCCAGCATATTATTCACCCTGTTAATGATTATTTTACTCGGTTCTATTAGCATCTTGTTGGTGGAGCAAGACCAAGCCAATGGACAAATTCATACTGCCGGAGAAGCACTATGGTGGGCCATCGTCACCATATCAACCGTTGGTTACGGTGATTTTGTGCCTGTATCTGATGCCGGTAGAGTGATTGCGGGTTTGATGATATTAACTGGAGTCGGCTTTTTTGGTGCGGTATCCGGTTTGATGTCAGCGATACTATTACATGGTCGTTCAGTAAAAAACTTGCCCCTAGAACGCTTTATTCGCGAGCAAAGAAAAGAACAACACGCCTTGAAGAAACAGCTTAATGAGATCCAACAGCAACTGGCCAAGCTACAACAACAGCAAAAGTAAGCTAGTTGGCAAAGCGTAACCAAAGTATCGCTAAGCTTTCGTACACAGCACGGTCCGCCTTTTCAATATGACTAAAGCGCGGAATAAAGCTTTGCCAGGTAAACGCTGCTTGCCAGTTCTTAATTAAATAGTCGGTGGGAGCGGCAACAACTTGTAAGCCTTGCATTTCAAATAAACGCATCGCTCTGGGCATATGCGAAGCCTGAGTCACCAAAACCAATTTTTTCTTTGCATATAAACGGGCAATATTAGCAACTTCGTCAGCCGTATTTTTTAACTGATAACTGCGAATAAGCTGAGTCTCTGGCACTCCTAGATCCAGCGCTAACTGCGCCAGCATGTCGGCATGTTGCATGCCACTACCTTCAATATCAGCGCCAGAAAAGAGAATTTTTACCTGTGGTTGTTGACGCCACAATCGAACCGCCTCGGCCACCTTTATCGTGGCGCAAGGAAGCAGCTGGCTGGTAATTGGCTGGTTTGGGTTAACATAATGTAAGCAGCCAAGTACCACTATCAGTTCGGTCTGTTCAGGCAACTGTTGCAATGCGGAATACTGTTTTTCCCAGTGCTGCAGCATTGCACCACTGACCGGATAAAGGCTTAAACAAAAAGTAAACAGCAGGCTCGACCCACCAACAAAGTAAGCAACACGCCGACGCTTAAACAGCAACAGCAACAAAGCCAAGGCCAATAACAACCACAGCATGGTACTGGGCATCAATAATAACGTTAGCAGTTTTTTTAAGGCAAAAGCGCTCACGTTACCAATACACGATTTGTTGAAAAGCTTGTTGACGGGAAAACTCAAGAGCATCCAGTAAAGAGCGTTGCTTACGCTGGATCCATTTTTCTACCAACTGTTGCTGCTGCTCCTCCATTTCTAGCGCCAAGGAGCGCAGCGGCTCAAACAAACTCAGCTCTTCTATGCCCGACAAAATGTCTATCCAAGGCAGGCGAAACTCTTGACGTAACTCTTCGTCAAACAATTCACCGACACAGATCCCAACCAGCAAATTACGGCGTAATTTGGTGACCTGCTTAATATAGGTATCAGCGCTAGTATGTGGCTGAGCCAAAGGGGATTGGCGCAGATAGTCCCAGCTAGTTTGCAATACTTGCTTAGCGATTTGTTCAAAAGGCTGCTCGAGTAAAGCCTTATTCTGCTGCCACTTGGCCTGATATAACCAACGTGTAATTTTTAACATCAAACCGCAATAGCGAGCACTGTGCATTAACTCATATACATCTTCTGGCTGAGGCAATGCTTGAAGTTGCTGCTGTAAACCTTTATGTAGCCAACGTTGCTGTGGCAGCTTTTTGATTAAAGCGCCACGTTCTGCGGTGAGTTGGTACAAACTAGCGGCTTGATTAAGCCAAACAAATTGCTGTCTTAGCCAACGTAATTCTGGTAGGTAATCACACTCTACTAGGCCTAACTCGCTGAACATCTTGCCAGCCTGATAAAGCGTTTGTACCGCCAAAGACACTTGCTCTAAAGCCGCAAAACTATGTTGCTCAATAAATATTTGTTCATGGTATTGCCAATGCGATAAAGCCTCGACGAAAATACGATTTAAGCACTCCGCACTATTATGAGCATCACTTAACTTAACCGACTTTAGTGGCCTAAGCTGCGGCGTTTCCTCTGCTACCAACATATAACCACGCTCAGCTTTACTGATATTAGCGTGGCGCAAACCATCAATCTCGGCAATATCGGATGCCAACTCAAATAACTGGCTTAGATCACCTTTGACCAACTCCAGTTCCACCTCACAAATCGCTTCTTCAGTGGCGTTGGCTGTAAGTGCACCTTGGTCAAAAGCCACTTCAACCAAAGTATCATTAGCCAAATCAACCAACCAAGTTTGCCGCTCAAAAGCCGTGGTAAAAAGAGAAAACAATTGGCTATTCAATAACGCCACATTTGTGCCATCCGGCCAAATAGCAGAATCAAATAAGTTCAGGTCGGGCTGATTGGCTTGAATAACACAATTATATTCCGGCCGCTGATGTAGCCCACCTAAACTAATACCATCGGTTTTGATGGTTTGAACGTTGTCGCCGTCGCCGCTACGGATACGTAAACCCATGCCCCAACGCATTAATTGACGGTCAGTAGTATCAAAATAAACGCTGGTGAGAGTTTTCACTTCAGTTTGCAACACTCTATACTTGTTAAGTCGAGCCAATAATTCTGAAGCGCATTGGGGTGTAGCTAAAAGCTTGATTTCTATTTCATTGTTCATGGTTTATCCATGTTAGGCTGATGCAGCGACCGGCTCCCTCTGTTCAGTTTTCAAACAAAACCTTTGATATGGCTCAAGTAAAAGGCAAGATTTTGTTAGATAAATGCTTGCAACTAAGCCCTGCTACGTTACCATGCGCCTCGCAAAAAATATATCCTTTGCATAGCTAATTGGAATACAGATTATGTCCGGAAATACAATTCTAGGTTTGTTTGCTAAATCGCCAATTAAACCACTAGAAGACCATATCAACGTCGTCAACGAATGTTGTGAGGGTCTAGTACCGTTTTTTGAAGCGGTATTAGAGAAAGATTGGAAACGTGCAGCTAAGCGTCGTCGTGATATCTCGAATCTAGAAAAAGAAGCTGATCGCATGAAACGCGATATTCGCTTAAACCTGCATGGTGGAATCTTCATGCCGGTAGAGCGTTCTGACGTATTAGAACTACTAACCCACCAAGATCGCATTGCTAATAAAGCAAAAGATATATCCGGTCGTATGCTGGGTAGAAAAATGGAGTTACCCCCAAAACTCGCCGAAATGTTTATGGCTTATTTAGCGCGCTGTTTAGACGCCACCACTAAAGCAAAAGAAGCCATTAATGAATTAGAAGATCTGCTCGAAACAGGTTTTAAAGGCCGCGAAGTAGACTTAGTCAAAAAAATGGTTCACGAACTCGATCTCATCGAAGACGAGACCGACGCACAACAAATCAAAATTCGTCGCAAACTGCAAAAGCTAGAAAAGAAAGTAGACCCAGTTGATGCGATGTTCCTTTATTACATCATTGAAGCTATCGGCGAACTAGCCGACCAAGCCTTGCGCGTTGGCGCTCGCTTAGAGCTAATGATCTACCGGTAAGAACAAGAAAACACTTAGGTAACTCCAATGGAAATACTTGCAACTTACGGCTCAACGCTGATTATAGTCGCGGCCGTGTTCGGCTTCGTAATGGCATGGGGCATTGGTGCTAACGACGTAGCAAATGCTATGGGAACATCAGTTGGCTCTAACGCAATTACGATTAAACAGGCAATCATCATCGCGATGATTTTTGAATTTGCTGGCGCCTATTTAGCAGGCGGAGCGGTAACCAATACCGTGCGCAAGGGTATTATTGATTCCGGCGCCTTCACCAATACCCCAGAATTGCTGGTATTTGGCATGATCGCAGCGCTATTGGCAGCCGGAACATGGTTATTAATTGCCTCTTACAACGGCTGGCCAGTGTCGACCACCCACTCTATCATCGGCGCCATCATTGGTTTTGCTGCCGTAGGCGTGGGAACTGAAGCCGTGTCTTGGGGCAAAGTATCAGGCATCATCGGTAGTTGGATCATTACTCCGGCGATATCCGGGGTATTTGCTTATTTCATTTTTATCAGTGCACAAAAGCTGATTTTTGAAAACGAAAACCCTTTAGAAGCAGCTAAGCGTTATGTTCCGGGCTACATGTTTCTAGCTGGCTTTATGATGGCTCTGGTTACCATTAAGAAGGGCTTGAAACACATCGGCTTAGAGATGAGCAGCATAGAAGGTTATGTCTGGGCCATATCTATCGGTCTAGTTGTAGCGATTATCGGTAAGATTATTATTAATCGCCTAAAAACTGACCCTAAAGCCGACCGTCAAATGCACTACACCAATGTTGAAAAGGTATTTGCGGTATTAATGGTAATTACCGCCTGCTGCATGGCTTTTGCTCACGGTTCAAATGACGTAGCCAACGCCATTGGCCCACTAGCAGCGGTTGTTAGCGTAATCCACAATGGTGGCCAAATTAGCGCTAAAGCTGAACTAGCATGGTGGATCTTACCCCTGGGCGGCTTAGGCATTGTGGCTGGTTTGGCCATATTTGGTCACCGAGTCATAGCCACTATTGGTAAGGGAATTACCCATTTAACCCCTAGCCGAGGCTTCGCTGCCGAGCTAGCCGCTGCCACCACGGTGGTAGTAGCATCGGGAACCGGTTTACCAATCTCAACAACACAAACCTTAGTAGGTGCGGTATTGGGGGTAGGTATGGCCCGTGGTATTGCCGCACTGAACCTCGGTGTAGTTCGTAGTATTGTAGTATCTTGGGTGGTAACTCTTCCCGCTGGAGCTGCGCTTTCTATCGTGTTCTATTACATTTTGTTAGCTATATTTGGCTAAGTGAGTAAAAACCCACTCGGTTAAGCAAGATTAACAACGTTGTCGGTTGAGACTGGCAACGTTGTTTCGTACACTAACGGCGAATATTTTCTAAATAAAAGAGATTAGCCGAGATGGTCAGAACCCTATCCGCAGCGTTGATATCGCTGGTCCTCGTTTTCCCCGCTTTAGCCCAAACCCGTTATATTTCCGATGACCTGTATGTGTTCATGCATTCTGGCCCTAGCAACAAGTACCGTATTATTGGCACTGTCAATGCTGGAACCCAAATCAATCAAGTTGACTACAACACTGAAACTGAATACGCCAAAATCACCTTAGATGGTGGTCGTGAAGGCTGGATTGAAGCAAAATTCTTAAATCGATCTCCGGGTTTAGCGGCTCAGTTAGAGCAAGTAAAAAGTCAATTAGAGAAAAGCCAAGCGGCGCTTAAACAGCAATTAGAGCAAAGTGAAACAGCATCGGCTGACCGAGTGCAGCAAATCGAAGTACAGCAACAACAAATCGAACAATTACAAACCAGTAACGACCAACTCAATGAACGGCTACAACAAGTTACCGAACAAAACGTACAAATTCAGCACGAGCTGGACACCAAAGATGAAAGCGTACAAATGCAATGGTTTATCAATGGTGCAGGCGTGGCCGCTGGCGGATTAATCTTAGGTTTAATCTTACCGTTAATCCCTCGTCGTAAGAAACGCGACAACCAGTGGATGTAGTTATTTTTCAATAGTTAAATAAGGCGCGTAGGCGCCTTTTTTATTAGCCCCAATCCGACAAGGCATTTAAACGACATAAGTTACCCGCTACCCGCAATACAATATCATCCATACGGATTGCCACCAATTCAATATTGGCATTAACGAAATCCCCTTCAACTAATTCTTGGTTATTTAAAGTGACATACCGACGGCGGGGATCCGATGAAAACACGTGTGAATTAAAAGTGATCGCTGGTACTAGAGCCTGAATAGACGGCTCTAAAGCACCAATTAATGGCGCGTCATCATAACGTGTCACATCATTTTGTTCTTCCCAACTCAAGGTTTCTGTAGCTTGCACAGCTGCGGCAAAACGTTGCTCTAAATTGGCTTGCTTTGATGCGGGGTTGTTTGCCGCCATGGCGTTACCAACAGAGCTATTATCTGTCGGCGAAACCGTGGGCGACAGTTGTTGCTCTGTTTGCTGCAGCACCGGGCGGGGAGCTTGTTCCAGCAAGTCTTCCAACTGCTGCTGACGCAAGGCTAACAGATCAACTTTCTCTAGTTGATCAAAGTGAGGCAGAGGAGCTAACTCAAAGTCTAACTTAACAGGTTCAGGCACAGGCTGTTTCACCAGCGATACAGGCGGCGTGGTTGGCTTCACCACTTCGGTCTGGCGAACCGCAGCTTGCTGGCCTTGCCACCACCAAAAGCCACTACCTGCAATAGCTAAGGTGATGACCGAAGCTAATACTGCGCTCAATAACGGTTTACTGCTAGAAGGCGCCACCAGCGCGACCGCATCATTAGTTTTACGCCGCTGCGCATCTAGAATACTCGACATTAATTCACCTCCTGCAGACGCGGTTGATCGACATAAATCTGCTGATTTAAGCGCAACAAGGTAAATACCCCCGCCATACCATCAGCGTTAAGATTGTTTTGCTGCTGAAACTGTCGCACTTGTTGGCTAAGCTGCTGATCAAAACTAAAAGTTTGGCGCGGAGCTTGCCCTTGAATTAAAGACAGGCTTTGCTCTAACCAGTATACTGCTTGTCCCTGGTTACCTTTCTTTAGTACCCCATCGAAACCTTGTGGAGGCTGCCACAATACTTGGAACTCTCCTTGCCAGCGCTGACCTAACCATTGCTCGCTAACCAATATCGAGTGATCACCCAGCCACAGTTCAACCTTGGCTCCCCAATAACGAAGCACTGCATAAAAACGCTCACCTTGGTCTTCTAAAGTGATAAGCGCAGGCAAGTTGACTTCGCGCAGTACTTTCTCACCACCGTTTAAAGTTAAACAATGTAAATCCAATGCAGTTACCAAGCTACAACTTGCTTGACTGATTGGCACATCATAACCCCAACTGCGCAATAACAACTGCCAAGAGCGATCCGGCAAAATACTGCTAGCTTTGAGCTGTTGCCATTGCTGCTGTTGCTGTTGAACGAGCTCTCGTTGCTCAACTTGTTGCTGCATAGCTAGCTGCTGTGCCTGCAGACGTTGCTGGTCTAAGCTGCTTTGCGCTATTTGAGGCTCAGGATCGGCAAAGCGAGTTAGCAGTGTAGGCCCCCAGTTGAAGGCGGCCAATAGCAGCCCACCCAGTAGCGCTCCAGTGGCCAGATAACCCAGATTTAAACCCGTTGAGTTGGGTTCTGACAAAGCGATTTCATTGATCGCCTGTTTTAAAGCTTTTTTATCCACCACCATCTGCTCATGACCGTAAGCCGCCAACAAGGCACGGTCACACAACAGATTAATTACACGAGGGATCCCTTCAGCGGCGCTATGAACTTGTTTCACCAAAGCTGCCGAAAACAAGGGGCGTTCACAACCGGCCACGCGCAAGCGGTGGCGAATATAAGCCTCAACTTCATTTACGGTGAGAGGTAGCAAATGATAACGAGCCGTAATCCGCTGCGCTAATTGACGCAAAATAGGTTGCTTTAACTTTTGTTGTAGCTCAGGCTGACCAATTAACACCACTCTTAATAGCTTACGGGTATCGGTCTCAAAGTTGGTGAGTAAACGCAGCTGCTCCAACACTTCAACTGACAAGTGCTGCGCTTCATCAATCAGCAACATGGTATTGCCACCAGCCCAATGGTTTTCTAACAAACGTTTGCGGATGGCATCACCAAAATCCTTTACACTGAAACTGTTTTTATCATAGTTAATCTTAAGCTCATCGCAAACTGTGGCTAATAATTCCAACTCGGTGAGACTAGGGTTTAATACCATCGCGACTTGGGTATTCTCGGGCAACTGCTTTAACAAGGCGCGCGAGACCGTGGTTTTACCGGTACCCACTTCCCCGGTAAGCAATACAAATCCACCAGTTTCCCCCAATCCAAAAGTTAAGTGAGCCAAGGCTTCTTTATGCCTCTCACTCATAAATAAAAAGTCGGGGTTTGGCGCTATTGAAAAAGGGTTTTCCTTTAAGCCAAAGTATTCCAAATACATTAAACCACTGTCCTTTCGCCGAAGCTGCTAAACCACTTATTACCGAAGTGGCAATCCTAGCCCTATTAAGCATTGATAGGTGTATAATACCCTTGCACAAGGCGTTTGTAGACAGTGATTATTAAGGAGTGCTACATGGAAAGCTATTTAGTCGGTGGTGCAGTTCGCGATCAACTACTGGGGTTGCCAGTAAAAGACCGTGATCATGTGGTTGTGGGTGCCACCCCCGAACAAATGCTCAAGCTAGGTTACAGCCAAGTTGGTAAAGACTTTCCAGTATTTTTGCATCCCCACTCCCAAGAAGAATATGCGCTTGCTCGTACCGAACGTAAGCAAGGTAGTGGTTATACCGGCTTCACCTGTTACTTTGCCGATGATGTTAGCCTAGAAGAGGATTTACTACGCCGCGACCTGAGTATTAATGCTATCGCCCAATCAGAACAAGGTGCGCTCATCGACCCTTACGGTGGCCAAGCTGATCTACAAGCTCGAATACTGCGCCATGTTTCAGCCGCTTTTGTTGAAGACCCACTTAGAGTATTACGCGTCGCCCGTTTTGCCGCACGTTTTCATCCACTGGGCTTTAGAGTTGCCGACGACACGCTAGAGTTGATGCAACAAATAGCCGCTTCAGGGGAGCTTGCTAGCCTTACTCCCGAACGGATTTGGTTGGAATTAGAGAAAGCACTCAACTGTTCATCGCCGCAAGTATTCTTTGAAGTTCTTAAATCAACCGATGCTCTCGATAAGTTATTTCCTGAGCTTGACCAATTATTTGGTGTTCCAGCCAACCCAAAGTGGCATCCGGAAATCGATACAGGTATTCATACTCTAATGGTCATCGAGCAAAGCGCTACGCTAGGTTACCAAGCGCAAGTGCGTTTTGCCGCGTTATGCCACGACTTTGGCAAGGCTCTTACACCACCACAAAAACTGCCCTCTCATCACGGCCATGGCCCAGCAGGTGTAAAGCTGATCAAAAATTTTTGTCAGCGACTCAAAGTACCCAATGAATACCGTGACTTAGCTTTACTCGTAGCAGAGCACCACATCACCATTCACAGCGCCTTAGAGCTACGCCCAGAAACCGTATTAAAGCTATTTGACCGCTGTGATGCTTGGCGCAAACCGCAACGCTTTCAACAAATACTGGAAGCGGGCGTGGCCGACATCAAAGGCCGTCTTGGTTTTGCCGATCATGACTACCCCCCCTACAATTATTTACTACGTCAATTAAAGGTGGCCAATAGCGTGGACGTTCAGGCCATTGTTAAAGCGGGTTTTAAAGGTATCGAGATTAAGCAGCAACTACGTCAACAGCGCTTACACGTAGTGGCCCAAGAAAAACAGCGTTATTTAACTCAATAACCGTCAAACTAAGACAAAAAAGCTCGCCTTGGCGAGCTTTTTCAATTTTAACTGAAGGCTAAAAAACCCAGCAAAAATGCTCCTAGCAATAGTCTATAAATAACAAAAGGCTTCATCCCTACTCGATTTACCCAGCGAATAAACAAATGAATACAGGAATAGGCGCTTACAAAAGACACCAGCACACCTAACACCATTGCCGACCAATCCACTGCCACAGGATTTTCAGCCATGTCTTTGGCCATCAGTGTACATGCCCCCACAATCACCGGAATCGACATTAAAAATGAAAAACGCGCCGCGGCCTCTCGAGTTAAACCCAACATTAAGCCAGCGGTAATCGTAATACCACTGCGCGATGTGCCAGGAATAATTGCCACTGCTTGGGCAAAACCAATAAACAAGGCCTGCTTCCAACCAATTTGATATTCATCATTTATCAGCTTAGCTTGTACATCGGCCCACCATAATAAAGCGCCAAAAATTAATGTGGTGGCGGCTATTACATAGGCCGAGCGAAGATACTCCTCGATCAAATCTTTAAATAACCCGCCAAACAATACCGCAGGAATAGTGGCCAAAATAATTAGCCAAGCTAACAGCGCATTGGGGCTTCGTTTACCAGTAAACGAAGCCAGCCAAGCAGTAAGCATTGCCCACACTTCTTTACGAAAATAACCCAGTACCGCTAATAGGCTGCCCACATGTACCGCCACATCAAAGGTAATACCTTGATCCTGCCAACCTAATACCTGCGAAGGTAAGATCAAGTGAGCAGAACTCGAAATAGGGAGAAACTCAGTTAGGCCTTGAATTAAAGCCAACATAATGGTTTCAAAAGCACTCATGCACTGTTCCTTGCTAAAAGTTTAAAAACTGAAACTGTCTATCCGAGTCAAAACTTGAGCGCTGTCAGCAAATTCGTTCCATAGCTGAGCGTAAGTTTTGGCAAGTGTTGGATGCTCTAAGTCCCCAGCAATGTCGCTTAAGGGCTTAAGAACAAAAGCACTTTTTATTATTTCGGCTCTAGGTAGTTGGCAGGGTTCAGTAACCACCAACTGGTTATATAAAAGGATATCGATATCCAAGGTACGTGACGAGTACTTTTGCGCATCTTTTGCGCGGCCATGTTCGAACTCAATACGTTTAATAGTGGAAAACACAGCTTCCAGTGATAAAGGGGTAGAAAATTCAGCCACCAGATTATAAAAATCGGGTCCATCGAAACCCAAGGCCGGACACTCATAAACCGGACTTAAGCTCAATTCACCAAAACACATTTCTAAAGCCGCTACACCTTGGCAAATATAGTGCTCACGCTCAATATTGCTGCCAATACCTACAAACACTTTCGCCATTAGGATGATTCTTCCGCTTGGTTTCGCTCTATTTGTACCCCAACGGTAGCCGCAAACGGCACCGCACCGGGTTTATTAATAGTAACCTTAACCCAAGGCACAGCAAATTGTGTAAGAATTAAGGCGGCCACTTTTTCAGCCACTGTTTCTACCAATTCATGCGGCTGCTTGCTCACCAAATCACTCACCGCCTGACTTACTGAGGCATAGTCCAAAGCCAGCGACAAATCGTCGCTCAGCCCCGCTGGGCGATTATCCCAAGCCATCTCTAAATCAATCAGCAATTTTTGCTTAATCTGTTTTTCCCACTCGTAAGCGCCGATAGTTGCCAAAACGGTGAGTTCTTTAATAAATACTTTATCCATAATTCCCAGCTACTATGCTGCCTACCTATTAGCCTTAGCTAAAAAAACAGCGTATGATTTGACGTTTGAGAGAGCGCGATAATACCGCAATTCAACTATCGGTGGAAAGCTTCTAAACTAATGGGTTTACTCGGTTTATTTTTTATTACGACAGCTTATTTACTGGGTTCCATCTCCAGTGCTGTGCTCATTTGCCGAATTTACCGCCTCCCTGACCCCCGAACCCACGGTTCGAATAATCCCGGCGCAACCAATGTATATCGCATCGGCGGTAAGACACCTGCAGTATTAGTGCTAATTTGCGACTTACTTAAAGGTACGGTTCCGGTATGGTTGGGCTACTACGCCAACTTAGCTCCCATCATATTAGGTTTTGTCGGTATCGCGGCTTGCCTTGGCCATATGTATCCTATTTTTTTTCATTTTGAAGGAGGCAAAGGCGTCGCTACCGCGCTAGGTGGAGTGCTGCCCATCGGCCTAGATTTAGCGGCCTTACTCATAGTGACTTGGCTGATCACCTTAAAATTAAGAGGTTACTCCTCATTAGCCGCCATAGTGAGTGTGAGCTTAGCGCCGCTTTATACTTGGCTAATCAAACCTGAATATACCCTGCCCGTAGCTATGCTATCGTGCCTGGTCATCATTCGCCACCAGGGCAACATTTCCCGCTTGCGCAATCACACCGAAAGCAAGGTGATGAATAAAAACAAGCCATAAAAAAACGCTCCATTTGAGAGCGTTTTTTATATGCGCTAGTTAAGTTGGCTCCGCTGGAGGCAATTCATCCAATGGCCAGCGCGGCATCGCCTGCACCGATAACCCCACGGTTTGACCCGCTTTAAAACGCTGCATACCGGCGTAGGCAATCATCGCACCATTATCGGTACAAAACGCCGGACGCGGATAATAAACCTGACCACCACGCGAGGCTAATAACTCGCCTAATTGCTCACGCAAGGCTTTGTTAGCGCTCACGCCACCGGCAATCACCAAGCGTTTTAAGCCGGTTTGCTTTAGAGCGCGACGACATTTAATGATTAAGGTATCCACTAAAGCCTGCTGAAAGGCCAGTGCAATATCGGCTTGGGTTTGCTCGTCTTTATCTTCACTATCGATGGTATTTTTAGCAAAAGTTTTAAGCCCCGAAAAACTCATGTCCAAACCAGGACGGTCGGTCATCGGTCGCGGAAAGGAAAAACGTCCCGGAGTGCCTTTTTCCGCCAAACGACTCAAGGCGGGGCCACCGGGATAATCTAAGCCCAATAGTTTGGCTGTTTTATCAAAGGCTTCTCCAGCAGCATCATCAATCGACTCTCCCAAGATCTGATACTCACCAATGCCATCAACTTCCACCAACAAGGTATGACCACCAGACACCAACAAGGCTAAAAATGGAAACTCAGGCGGATTGTCTTCCAACATGGGGGCTAACAAGTGCCCTTCCATATGATGAACAGGCACCGCAGGTTTTCCCCACGCCATAGCGATACTTCGCGCGGTTAACGAGCCTACCAACAAGGCTCCTACTAAACCCGGCCCTGCGGTATAAGTCACTGCATCAATTTGCTCGGGGCTACAATTGGCTTTTTCCATTGCTTCTTTTATCAGCGGAATAGTTTTACGAATATGGTCACGCGAAGCCAATTCTGGCACGACTCCACCATAATCAGCATGTAGCTTAATTTGACTGTATAAAACATCGGCTAATAAGCCCTGCTGGTCATCATAAATGGCCACACCAGTTTCATCACACGATGTTTCAATACCGAGTACACGCATAGTTTTTACTATTCCTACTTTGGGAGCGGCGAAATATGCCGTTTCAAGCCTATAAAAATCGCAGCTATCTTACTTGTTCACGACTTATTTCACCAGAGGATTACAAATAGGCTTTACATTGCCCCTCGGTTAGGCTTAAAATTCCGCACCATTTTTAAACACTCAGGCTGATTTTTGTTCGGCCCTCAATAAACCGGAAGGTGATAGGCATATGCCAATCGTTAAAGTACGTGAAAACGAACCATTTGACGTAGCTCTACGTCGTTTCAAGCGCTCTTGCGAGAAAGCAGGTATTCTTTCTGAAGTTCGCCGTCGCGAGTTTTACGAAAAACCAACTACAGCTCGTAAACGTGCTAAAGCGTCTGCTGTTAAACGTCACGCTAAAAAATTGGCTCGTGAAAACGCACGTCGCGTTCGCTTGTACTAAGCGCAGATAGACCCTATGTCATTAAAAGCAACGTTACAAGAAGAACAAAAAGCAGCAATGCGCGCTAAAGACAAATTCCGTCTTGGCACTCTACGCATGTTGTTAGCGGCGGTTAAGCAAGTCGAAGTTGATGAACGCATTACGCTAGACGACGATCGCATTTTAAGCATCATCGTAAAGCAAGTTAAGCAACGTAAAGACGCTGCAGAGCAATTCCTTGCCGCTGAACGTCAAGACTTAGCAGACAAAGAACTCGCCGAGATTGAAATCTTGGAAGCGTTCCTTCCTAAAGCACTAACTGAACAAGAAGTGGCTTCATTAATTGAAGCGGCCATTGCTCAATCTGGTGCTGCTGGAATGCAAGATATGGGTAAAGTGATGGGCATCCTGAAACCTCAGGTACAAGGCCGTGCAGACATGGGCGCAATTAGCGCTGCTGTTCGCAGTAAACTAGCCTAAGTTCATCCCTTAGAATACTCGAACAAGCCGTGTACTCCATGAGTTCACGGCTTGTTTGTTTTTCAAAAACGCTGAAGTTGGTAGTGAATGGCCGGAAGAATAGCGCAACAATTTATCGATGACCTATTGGCGAGAACAGATATTGTTAGCCTCATCGATCAGCGCGTGCGCCTGAAGAAAGCCGGAAAAAACTACTCAGCCTGTTGCCCTTTTCATAACGAAAAGTCCCCCTCATTTACCGTAAGCCAAGACAAACAGTTTTATCACTGTTTTGGTTGTGGTGCCCATGGCAACGCCATTAGCTTTTTAATGGAGTACGACAAACTCGAATTTGTTGATGCGGTGGAAGATCTCGCCAGCCAAATGGGGCTAGAAGTAGAGCGGGAAAACAGTAACAACAGCAAGTTTGATCAGGTAAAAAGTCAGCAGCAGCGCCAAGCAGCACAAGACTTATATGAACTCATCGCACAAGCCGGCCGCTTCTTCCAACAACAATTACGCAGTCACTCCAAAAAACAACAAGTCATCGACTATTTAAAAGGCCGTGGCTTAAGTGGCGAAGTGGTACAACGCTTTTCCATTGGTTACGCCCCCGATGAATGGGATGCACTGGGTAAAAACCTTGGTTACACTGCTCAAGCCAGTCAGCAATTACTCGATGCAGGTTTATCCATCGAAAACGAAAGCGGTCGCCGCTATGATCGCTTTCGTGATCGAGTGATGTTCCCTATTCGTGACAAACGCGGTCGCTACATTGGCTTTGGCGGACGCGTGCTAGGTGACGGCACACCTAAATATTTAAACTCGCCAGAAACCAGCGTATTTCATAAAGGCCGTGAGCTTTATGGTCTATACGAAGTACGCCAAGCCCACAAACAAGTACCGCAAATCTTGGTGGTAGAAGGCTATATGGATGTGGTTTCGCTGGCGCAATTTGGTGTCGACTACGCAGTAGCCTCGCTGGGTACTTCAACCACGCCCGAGCATCTACAAATGCTGTTTCGTGCCAGCAATAAAATTATTTGTTGTTATGATGGCGATCGCGCCGGACGCGATGCAGCATGGCGTGCACTAGAGAATGCGCTACCGCACTTACGTGACGAGGTAGAACTAAAATTTATGTTTCTACCCGATGGCGAAGACCCAGACACACTGGTGCGCCAAGAAGGTAAAGACGGCTTCGAACAGCGAATGCATCAGGCCATGCCCTTATCACGTTTTTTATTTGAGCGGCTAAGCCAAGAAATAGACATTAGTACCGATGCCGGGAAAAGCCATATGGCAGCCCGCGCCTACGAGCTGATCTCGCAAGTAAAAGCCAGCTTTTATAAAGAAACCTTGCTGACCGAATTAGCCACTCAAAATCGGATGATTCGCAGCCAATTAGAAAAAGAACTGGCACAACTAGAACGTCAACAGCGTAACCAAGTGAGTAGCGTTAAAAAGCTCAGCCTAACGCCCATGCGCAAGGCCATAGCCATGATTTTACAACGCCCTGCAATTGCCAACAATTTACCTCCCTCAGAAGAGTTAAAGCAAGTTAGCATCAAGGGCATGTCGCTACTACTGACCTTAATCGCTGAGATCCATAACAAACCGGACATTACCACTGCCCAATTGCTAGAACGTTGGCGCGACCAACCAGAGCAAAAACACTTAAGTGCGCTGGCCAGCTATAATTTGGAAATTGACGAGTCTGGTTACCCCGACGAGCTGCAAGATATTATTGCCAGCTTCATCGAACAACTGCTGTTACAACGTTATGAACAGCTCAATGTAAAGTCCTTAAACGGCACACTGAGTATCGAGGAGAAACGTGAAATGTTGCAATTAATTACCGAATTAAAGCCTTAAATGGTTTGTTTAAGTAATAAACAAAAACTTTTTACTAAATTGACCTTGATATAGAAATTTTAACCCATACTTGATATAATTCATCGTTTGCGCTTACCGCGCTAACGTTTATGGTTTTGCTAGCTTAATCTACTTCGGATGACATCTATGGAACAAACCCCACAGTCTCAACTCAAACTCCTTCTCGCAAAAGGTAAAGAGCAAGGCTACCTAACTTATGCAGAGGTAAATGACCATTTGCCTGCTGATATCGTAGATTCCGATCAAGTTGAAGATATCATTCAAATGATCAACGACATGGGTATTCAGGTACATGAAAATGCACCCGATACCGATGATTTATTGTTGGCGGAGAATACAACTGACGAAGACGCAGCAGAAGCCGCGGCACAAGCACTTGCAACAGTTGAGTCAGAACTTGGCCGAACCACTGACCCAGTGCGCATGTACATGCGTGAAATGGGCACCGTTGAACTATTGACCCGCGAGGGCGAAATTGACATCGCCAAACGAATTGAAGAAGGGATCAATGAAGTTCAACGTAGTGTTTCAGAATACCCAGAAACTATTTCTATCTTGCTTGATATGTACGACCAGTACCAAGCAGAAGAACTCAAAATTAGCGACATCGTTAATAGTTTCATCGACGAAGACGAAGTGGCAGAAGCAGCACCCACCGCCACTCACATCGGCTCAGAGCTTGAAGAAAAAGATCTCGAAGACGAAGACGAAGACGATGACGAAGACGACGAAGAAGAAGACGTAGGCTTAGACCCAGAATTAGTCAAAGAGCGCTTTGACACGTTACGTGCTCAATACGACAAAACCCACGCGGTAATTGCCAAGCACGGCCGTATGTCGGCTCGCGCTACTAAAGAGATCTTTGAGCTTAGTGAAATTTTTCACACCTTCCGCTTAGTGCCCAAATTGTTTGACAAGTTGGTTGCCAGCATGCGTAGCATGATGGAGCGCGTTCGTACCCAAGAGCGTCTCATCATGAAGCTATGTGTTGAACAAGGCAAAATGCCTAAGCAAGCTTTTGTTAAAGCCTTCTCTAAAGATGAGACCAACGAAGATTGGTTTAACGAACACAAAACTTCGGCTAAAGACTACGCGCCAGCCTTAATGGAAGTTGACGAAGAAGTTCGTCGTTGCATCTTCAAACTGAGAACCGTTGAAGAAGAAACTGGCCTTAGCATTAACAATATTAAAGACATCAACCGTCGCATGAGCATTGGTGAAGCAAAAGCC
>QGCX01000026.1_pt1 | contig 59475 bp, 49 predicted proteins | sample 4708031 | NCBI WGS metagenome assembly QGCX01 (sample SAMN08941163, study PRJNA450518) | Sediment metagenome, whole genome shotgun sequencing project. | reverse complement strand
CCTTCGTTAGCCACGGTAAAGGCGGCGTGAGCACCAATATGAGCCTCTACCAAGTAGGGTTCGGTTCCGGCGGCCTTGGCTTGGTCAATGGATTGCGTAAAACGGATGTTTTCTTCCACCCCTTTGGCTAGTTCGTCTAAACCGCCGTTACGATCGGTGGTTTCAAAACAGGTCATGGCGCGCAAGCCCGCTTTAATGAAGCCTTGTTTTAAGCAATCTAAGGAGCCAGTAATAAAATTGGGCGAGGCATGGTGATCGATTACCGAAGTACAGCCGCTTTTAATCGCTTCTAGGGAGCAAATTAACCCACTGTAATACAGGCTTTCTTCATCTAAGGCGCGGTCTAAGCGCCACCATAAATTTTCTAGGGTAGAGATGAAATCAGGACTGGGTTTTATGTCGGCCATGATGCCTCGGGCTAGGCCCGAGTAAAAGTGGTTATGGGCACAGACGATGCCGGGCATAACGATTTGGCCGCGCATATCGTGTTTATCGGCCTCGGGGTACTTGGCAGCTAAGTTGCTACCCACTTCCTCAATAATACCCTTGTTAATGGCAATATCGACGCCTTGCTTCACCAAGCTGGGCTCGAACTGTACGGCGGTGGTATTGGTTAATATGATCATAGTTAAGCTCCTTGCTTACAGCTCTACGCGGCCCAAAAGATAAGCGCGTTGCTTAAGTACGTAATTGATAATGTGGCTTTCAGTCGTCAGTTCTTCTGGCAGTTCTAACTCGCCTTGTTGATTTAGCTCAAAGCGATAGTTTTCGCCTTTAGCGCGCAGCGACACCTGCTGTTGTTCAACCAAGAAGCCTTGGTTAGTGCTCGATTCGAAGTCTTCTCGCAGGCTGAAAATGGTGAACTTGTCTTGATAAGGCTTGCTCTCCCAGGGGCAGAACTGGCCACAGTTACCACATTCGTTACAGTAGGCATCTAAATGCAGCACCTGATGGCTCTCTTTAAAGCCGGGTATTGGTAGGGCGATGTTGGCGCGGTTGGGGCACACATCCACACACTTGCTACAAACGTAAGAACACTCAAGGCAGCGCTGGGCTTCTTGCTGGGCAAAGTCTTGATACTGGTTCCGGCTTAGGTTTTCAGGCTCAAGCACTTGAATATCGATGTTGCCCTTGCGTTGATAAATCTCGGCTCGGCTGACTTCAGAACTAAAACTACGGGTTTGTAAGGCACTGTTTTCACGTTGCAAAATAGCGGCGCTGGCTTTTCTGGCGGTTTCAATGGCCGAGACTATCGAAGACGGACCGCTATTCGCGTCACCCAGTAGGAATACCCCTTCCACTGCGGTTTCTCCGCTGGCTTTATCTATCTCTGGCCAGCCATCTGCTGCCATTAGCAGGCCGAGACGAGTGAGGGTGTCACAGTTGGTTTGTTCACCAATCGCGGTGACCAAGGCATCGGCTTGCAGCACTATGGTTTCATCGGTGGCGACAGGGCGACGACGGCCTTTTTCATCAGGCTCGCCTAGCTGCATTACGCGGGCAGTTAACTGGCCGTCGGCGTTAAATTGCTCGGGATTGCAGAGAAACTTAAACTCGATGCCGTCGGCTACCGCTAATAGGTATTCACCACGATGAGCCGGCATTTCTGCTTCGCTGCGGCGATAAAGCACCGTGACTTTTTCTATACCGTCTACCCGTAATGCGGCTCTGGCGCTATCCATGGCGGTATTACCGGCACCCACCACGACTACGTGTTTACCCAGCGCTGGTAGCTCGCCATCATTAAACTTACGCAGGAATTCCAGCGACTTAAAGCGGTTTGCATTGTCACCCGCTAAGTTGAAGGGGTTGCCTTTATCGGCGCCGATGCCGAGGCAAATATAGGGATAACCACTGTCTTTTAATTTGGCGATATTGAGCTGAGGATCGCAGCCGTATTCAATGTTTACCCCGTGCTGCTCTACAAACTTAATGTCGTGTTCGATGGTTTCGCGAGGAATGCGGAACTGCGGAATGATGTTATTTACCACGCCACCTGCGCAGCTTTCTTTTTCAAAAATGGTCACCGAGTGACCAGCGCGCGCAAGGAAGTAGCCTGCCGATAAACCTGCTGGACCGGCACCAATAATCGCCACCGACGCTTTGTTTGAGTCAAGTTTGGGTTGCTGCCACTGCTTTAGATAGTCATCCCAGCCTTTTGCCAGCGCAATTTTTTTCATTTCACGAATATTAACAGCACCTTCATAGTCACGACGAGTACAGTTGTATTGGCACTCGTGGTCGCAGATATGGCCGGTAATCGACGGCAGGGCATTGCGTTCATAAATAACGTCTAAGGCCTGGCTGTATTTCTTCTCGCCCACTAAACGAATATATTCCGGAATGTCTTGGCTGATGGGGCAGGCGCTAACACAGGGAGCAACCGAACAATCGCTTAAAGGTACTTGGCCTTTTACTCGTATCGCATCATTGCCGCGCCATTCTTTTTGGCTGAATTTGTCAGTTAAGGCTTGTTCTGCTAATAGCTCAAGTTTGGCCACATCGATGCTGGCACGCGGAGTGCTGTCGGCGGCGTCCAGAACCTTAACACAATCACTAAGGCGCATATAACCACCGGGTTTGAGTAATTCCGTCGCCATGGTAATCGGGCGAATGCCGGTATCAAAAATAGCCTGGATATTAAATTTATTGGCACCGCCAGAATAGGAAATGGGTAACTGGCCATTAAACTCGCGAGACAGCTCTAAGGCCACATTGATTGATAAGGGGAACAGTGCCCGCCCCGACATATACATTTCTTTTTCTGGAAGCCGACCCTTGTGGTTGAGGGTGCCAAGGGTATTGGTGAGCTTCACCCCAAAACCGATTTGCTGCTGTTTGGCTAAGTCGACCAAGCGGTGCAACATGGTCTTGGCATCAACCAATTGTAAGTCATGGGCGAAGGCTTCTTCACTCAGCTGCACGTAATTAAAGCCGGTTTGGTCAAGGATTGCTCTGACCCGTGCATAACCGAGTAAGGTAGGGTTGAGCTTAACAAAAGTATGGATGCCGCGCTCTTCCAGCATGTAGCGACAAATCATTTCGATTTCATGTGGCGGGCAGCCATGCATGGTGGAAAGCGTCACCCCGCTAGTGATTTTGGGCGAAATGTGTTGCGGCAGGTCGCTCAGGCCAGCGATGCTCTTGAGCCAAGGCGTAGCGAGGATGAACTCCTGCAACTCTTGTTGGTATTGGGCAAATTTAGGATGGGTCGAAGCATCCAGCATATTCGCAAGGTATTCTTGCATGGGCGCCGATTGAATACCGGCTAAGTCGTAACCGACACTCATATTGAAGATGAAGGATTTGGCTTGGCCAACCGGCTTTTCTTGAAATACGCATTCCAATAAGTGCAGGGCAAACCAGGCTTTTAGATACTCGTCATAGGCTTTAGTTAGGGTGAATTCGGTGGACCACTCGGTATTAAAACACTCGTCTTCGGCATCGATACAGGGTTTGGCTATTTCTAGGGTATCTAATTTCTGAACGGTTTTAAGCTCCATAAAGCGCCCACCCGTTAACCAAGAGGCCACGATGTTTTGCGCCAGTTGAGTATGGGGGCCTGCGGCGGGGCCGACTAAGGTGTCTGTTTGTTCATCCCATACGGTGTGAGCGCCTTGCTGAGCGGGGCGATAAAACTGTTGCTGGGGAATATCAAAAATTGCTTGGCTTTGTTCAAACTCAGCAAAAATACGTTGCAGTAGTTCTTTAAATGGAACCGGGCGCATCACGTCTGCCATGATCCTACTCCTTGGATGTCTCTTAAATTGTGGATATCAGCACTTAGATACCGAAGCATAAACAAGGAATAGCAAGGCCTATGCCAAGGGAATTATTGCCTGGTTAAGTGCCCATGTTGGAGGGAGAGCTGTGTGGCGAAAAGCCTTGTCGTGCGCCTTTCGCTGGCATTGTGACAGCGTTACTGGGGGGCACAATAAGTCGCGGCAACAAGCCTGAATGGCGTGAGCGTAGCCAGTGATAGTTTTGCTATCACTATCAAATTAATACCTCGAGTACCATTTTGATAGTGTTTGCTTTGCTGATTGGGATCTAACAGAGGCGATGTTGCCAAACTCATTTCTGCCTTGATTATTGCGCAAAACTATTCAGTGCAATACGATGACTAGATAGTTAAATTTGGAGGTTAGTTCTGTGACAGATACTGTTCGTGACGTTAAGCAGCACTTTTGGAGTAGTAAAGTTATTCCATATCTGACGATCAGAACGACCCACAATAGTACACAGAGTTATAAAGCTCACAGCCATTCTGAGCTGTCACTCGGAATTATTGAATCTGGAATAACCCAATTATCGATGCCAGATGGAGAGATTACCCTTAAAAAAGGGGACATTATTCTCATTGAACCTAATATGGTGCACGCTTGCAATCCAGTAGGAGGGATGTCTCGCAGCTATCACATGCTATATATCGACAATGCATGGTGTTGTGATGTGTTATCGAAGCTATATGGATTTGAGATAACAAAATACAGTTGTGACCTAAACTTATTTTTTGCTATGGAAAGTGATACCAATTTATCAGAACTAATTCTTTTACTGCTAAATGAAGGGTCTCGTGACGCTGCCATAGATGTTGAGGGTTATTTATTCAATTTAGTAAGCCGTTTCTGCTCCCCCAAAAGTGAACATGGACATGAAGACGAAGACGAAAGTGAGTTAGTCCTTAAGCTAAGGAACCGCCTTTTGCAAGACATAGCTTGTGCACCTTATCTTGAGGCTGTCTCAAGAGAATTAGGAAGACCAAAAGAGACATTAATCCGTATTTTTAAAAGGCACCTTGGAATAACGCCAAAGTCATTTTTAAACAATAGTCGTGTTGAAAAAGCGAAGATTTTACTAAAACGCGGAATGCGTATTGTTGATGTAGCGGCTGAAGTGGGGTTTTCTGACCAAAGCCAATTTCATCGTACGTTTGTTAACTATACAGCTTCAACGCCACGACAATACCAGCGGATAACGTCAATTTTCGACAATAAATCCTAAGCCGGAAAACCTATAGTTTGAAAATAATTTTGGCTATAGGTAACTGTTTATGTCGCTTTCAATCCTTTTTCCTGCTGCTTTCCCTGCATTGGCGTTAGCTCATTTCGTCGCTCTGTTAAGTCCGGGACAGGATTTTTTCTTGATCATTGCTCATTCAATCCGTCATAGGTTGCTCGGGAGTCGGTTTATCTGTCTAGGGGTTGCTCTGGGAAATGCTATTTATATAGCATTGGTGATATTTGGCTGGGTAAATATTCGTGAGAATCAAATTGTATTTGCAACGATTGAAGTATTAGGTGCTATTTACCTTTTTTGGATCGGTCTGAAGTTATTAAGAAGCAAACAAACTGATTCGTTATTAGAAGCAAAACATGTAAAAATCCCATCAGCATGGAACCAACTGCTACTTGGATTAAATTCCGCGTTACTCAACCCGAAGAATGCGCTGTTCTATATGAGTTTAATGACTGTGATTCTAGGAAATGAAGTTACGCTGATTCAGCAGGTTTCTTGTGGGGTGTGGATGTTTTTTGCCGTTTTGCTTTGGGACTTATTCATTGCAACTGCAATTGGCCGCCCTAGAATTCAGAAACACTTAAAAGCGGGCATACACATCGTGGAAAGGGTGGCTGGTATAGTTCTCATTTTCTTTGGTGTAACTTTATTTAAAGGGTACTTGCAGTAACAGTTTATAAGTTGCCTCGCCCTGTTTTGTTGAGCAACAGCCAAGAACCAAGAACCAAGAATAAAGGACAAAGGACACTAAAGAGGCTGACTTAGAGTATTTAGGTGTGTGTATTTTTGGTGACACTGAAACTCTCAGGGAATTAACTAAAAGATTTAAATTTTATAAATAAGTGATTATATATCAAAAAGTTAATGAGTTGTTTTTAGTTTGGTTGGCGAGGTCCTCTCAGCAAATTAACGCGACGTTAGCAGCCCAATCGATATCGGGAGAATAAGTTGAGCAATACAGAGTACCCCATTAAGGGTTCGTGTCAGTGTGGTAATCTACAGTATGAGCTCTTAGAGCCACCTTTGGCTGTCGTTGCTTGCCACTGTAAGGAATGTCAAAAGTTATCGACTAGTGCATTTAGCATTACTGCAATGGTAAAAACGGATAGTGTTAAATTTCAGGGCGAACTGAAGAGCTGGAGCCGAGTGGCGGCTAGTGGTAATACTAATGGCGCCAAGTTTTGCCCTACCTGTGGCAATAGAATTTACCATTTTGACCCAAACGAACCAGACAAATTAAAGCTAAAACCTAGTAACTTGTCTGACACTCGCATTATCAATCCAACGATTCATGTGTGGGTGAGTGAAAAGCAAAGTTGGTATCAAATACCCGAGGGAGTGACGGTTTTTGATAAACAGCCCTAGCAAGCTGTCGCTAACTAAGCTATCCCATCCCTGGTTACTTAACGCTCGTGCTGATTACACGAACGTTATTATTGACCAGCGGGTATGTCAGCTTGAGTATCCGCTACTAAAGTTTAAGTTTTGTGCTTAAGTAGCTGTTTTATTTCGTCTAACTGTAGTTGCAGTTCGCGCAAGCTAGGCTCTTGAGTACCGGCGGCCAACTGATCTTCTTGGCGGACCTTAGCGTGTTCCTGCTCCATCACATTCACCACGATGCCTATCACCATGTTGAGAAAGGCAAAGGCCGAGAGGAAGATAAAACTGAGGAAGTAGATCCAGCTTAAGCTGTAGACTTGCATGGTCTCGTACATCACATCGGTCCAATCTTCAAAGGTCATCACGCGAAATAGGGTCAGCATAGAGATGGCGATGTCGCCCCAGAGTTCGGGGTTAATGTGTTCAAACAAAGTACTGCCAATCGCCGCATAAATATAAAAGATGATGAACATTAGTAGCATCACATAACCCAGTTGCGGTAGTGCCTTGACCAGCGAGGTGAGTAAGATCCGCAGCTCTGGAATGATCGAGACCATCCGTAGCACCCGAAATACCCGAATTAGTCGCCCTACAATGGCTAGCTCTGAGTTTTCTATTGGCACCAGACTCACCAGTACAATTAAACTATCGAAGAGATTCCAAAAACTATGGAAAAAGCGTTTTTTATCGGGTTCGGCAATAAAGCGAATGCTAATTTCCACCACAAAAAACAGAGTAATGAGGTAGTCGAGGATCACCGTGGCCGTGACCACTTTGGGCGGTAAGGGGTAGGTTTTAGCGCCAATTAATAAGGCTGAAACTAAAATGACTGAAATAACAAACAGTTCAAATAGTTTATTGGCTTTAAGGCGTTCAAAGTGATGTTGCAAGTTCTGGCTGTTTGTTGTCAAAGTTGGGACCAGCAGTTAATTGATGATTAATGAAATATTGCCTCATTCTTTGCGCATAACTCAAGCAGCAAATGACGATTTGCTGCTTGTTCTGTTGGCTTAGCTATTGCTCATACTTTTGCCCTGTTGATAAGCCAAATGCAGATTGGCCAATTTCAGTTGCTATTCCGCCTGTTAGTTGGCCCTTGTATCGGCTGGTATATGCTCAGCCTCCAAGATCTCTTTTCGCAGTAGTTGAGCAGAGTCAGCCGCATTGGCCTGACAAACAAATAGGCCAATTTGTTCGTAACCGCCCATCATTTGTGTTTTCGGCAGAAACTCTAAATACAGACCGCAGCCAGGCCCATTATTGACGATCATGTTGTAGGCGGGCGGCAATCCCATTTGTTCCATTAGATGTAAAATGGCGGCAATGGTCTGTTGCATGGCTCTGACCATTTGTTGTTGTTCTTGTGGGTTTAGCTGATGCAAATAGCGCTGTTCGCTATTTTTCACAATTAACAGCATATCTAATGGGCGCTTCATAAAATAAGGCACCATTAGCTGCATTTCGCCGTAGTCCTTAATTAGTAGCTGTTGGGGATTTTCTTCAATCATGTATTGGCTAAACGCCTTACTGTGGCGTTGGCGAAAACGTAAATTATTAAAAAAGTGTTGCGGTAGAATGTTGCTGTAAGCGATTTGCTGGTGGCCATGAACTAAAGACGCGCCAGCGCTGGCACCGTAGTTTTTTATGATTGAAACATAGCCGCTGACTACGTCTTGTTGCTGCAGGTGTGTTTCGGAACTGGCCATAAAGTCACTGGGTTGATGAAGCAGGTCTTTTTCTAATTGGGCTAAACGCTGAAAGCTAATTAGCGCATCCTCAAAGGGCATATTATGCCAATCGCGGTGGTGCAAGGACGAAGTCCACTGCAATAAATGAAAGCCATAAGAGGCGCGGCCAGTATGGAAGGGGTCTTGATGTAAAAAATAGTCGGCGTTTTCTTTTGGCACCTCCTCTATAGGATGAAAAATCGGATAGAGGTTTTTATTGATAAAGGTAAAGCCTTCACTATGTTCCGCAATATCTAGAATATCTGCACTCTTACCATCACAAATCGGGCAATAGTTATCTTCCGCAAGTTGGTTGGGTTTGGCTGTGGTGTGAATTCGCTTGGCGCGCGCTGAATTGTAAATGACTAAATTGCCGTTGCGCGGGTCAATATGGCAAACCCCGTCGGGGGCAAACTGTTTCAACTGTAGATCTTCACTAATATTTCGTAGCAAGTCGCGAAATTGGAGTTGGTCGAGGTGTTCACTAATGGCTAAGGCTTTAGCAGCACTTAGCGACAGTTGTTGAGTCATTGGTCGCCTCATTGTCTTATCAACTCTGCCATTTGAGTATAGATGATAGCCGCTAAACACAACGGCAGAACGCTCAAGTTAAGTCATTTATTTAGCCATTAAACTGAGATCATTTCAGTGTACAAGTGTACGCTGAAAGTTTAAGCTAGACCCATTATTCTAACTAAGGAAAACTGATGTCAGGGGCCAGCTCTTACAGCAAAAATGAACAAGTGCTTAACGTGCTGTCACATTTATTGGGTTTGATAGGCGCCTTGTTGGGCCTGATATTGTTGTTAGATAAAGCTGAAGGTGGTTTAGCCGTGTCGGCGGTAGCCATTTACGGCGGCTCAATGGTTTTATTGTTTTTGGCATCTTGTTTATACCATACAGTGAGTGAGGCGCATTGGCAGGCGCGACTAAAACTGTTTGACCACGCCGCTATTTACCTGTTGATTGCTGGCACCTATACACCGATTTTGTTATTGGCTTTTGAAGGTTGGTTATCTTGGGTGTCGATGTTAGTGATCTGGTTATTGGCTGCTGTAGGCGTTGGCTTTAAATTGCTCACTGGAGTGCGTTTCCCGAAGTTGTCGCTAAGCACTTATTTAGTGATGGGCTGGTTGTCGCTCGCTTTAGCCTACCCTATGTATTTACATATTCCATCGGTTGGTTTAGTTTTTTTGCTACTTGGCGGCGCGCTATTTAGTATTGGTGCTTTATTCTATGTAGCCAAGCACAGGGCCTATACCCACGCCATTTGGCATCTATTTGTCGTGGCCGGTTGCGCTAGTCATTTTGTTTGCGTTTATCACTACATTGTTCCTTTATCAGGGTAACCAAACCAGTTCGGGTAAGCGCTCTAAGGCGAGTTTGTCTCCGCGCTGCACCGCCAGCATCGAACTGGGTTGACGTATCCCACTAGCCTTAATGGCCTCCATTAAGCCTTGTTGAGCGTCTTGCTCACCGTGCACTAGTAACAACGGTGGCGCTGCTTCAAATTGTTGATACCATTTAATTAATTCGGCTTGATCGGCATGCGCCGACAAACCTCCTACGGTGTGAATAGTGGCTGCCACTTTAACTGGTTTACCATTAATAGTGAGTTGGGAAGCACCATCGACTAACATTCTTCCTGGAGTGCTTAGCGCTTGATAACCACAAATAATCACATCACATTCACTCCGCCACAGGTTGTGTTCTAGGTGGCAACGGATCCTACCGCCGTTGCACATGCCGCTACCAGCAATAATGATCAACCCTTCGCTAATCTCATTTAGCTCCATAGACTGCTCAGTGGTTTGAACAAACTCCACATTCGATAGCAAGGGGTGCTCTCCAGGATGCTGACGAGTAAAACGTTTAAAGTCGTCATCCATGATCGGGTAATTATTCAGGTAGACTTTAGTGGCCTCAATCGCCATCGGGCTATCAAGACAAATTTTCCAGCGCGATAAATCCCATTGTTTAGCATATAGGTGAAATAAATAGAGTAGCTCTTGAGCGCGTCCCACGGAGAACGCAGGAAGTAAAATATTACCGCGGCTGCCGCTGATGGTAGAGGCAAAAATTTCCGCGAGTTCATCGATGGTTTGCTCCCATGAGCGGTGCAGCCGATTACCATAGGTGCTTTCCATCAATACTAAATCGGCATGTTCTATGACTTCTGGATCGTTAAGAATGGGCATGCCCTCACGGCCCAAATCACCACTAAAGACAATCTTTTTATTGATAGCTTCTAACCATAGTTCTACCAATGCCGAGCCTAAAATATGTCCGGCATCGCTTAAACGAAGTTTTAGTTGTGGCAGCGCTTGCACTATTTCGGCGTAATTCAGAGGAACAAATTGCTTCACGGTACGTAGTACATCTTGCTCGTCGAACAAGGGCTCTAAGGGGGGGAGTTGCTGTTTAATGCGTTTTTTATTGAGCCGTTCTACGTCGCGCTTTTGCAACATAGCGGCATCTTTAAGCATAATTTCACATAGTTCCGCCGAGGCCTTATGAGTGTATATAGGACCGCTAAAGCCACTTTTCACTAGCTGAGGAAGCCGACCAGAATGGTCGATATGGGCATGACTGAGAATTACCGCATCGATCTGTAAAGGTTCGAAGGGAAAAGGCTCAAAGTTACGCATGGCATCGCTTTTACTGCCTTGTATTAGGCCGCAATCGAGTAACACTTGTTTATCACCTAGCTTCAGTAAGTGGCAGGAGCCAGTGACTTCTTCAGTAGCGCCGAAAAACTGTAAGCTGATTGTCATGTGAGTAACCTCCACCAGGTGGTGAGCAGGAAATAAAATTAGGCTTTATTATCAGTTTAGCTTAGAGGTTGAGGCTAAAGGGTGGGGAGCTTCACGAACTGCAAAGACGAGTAGTTAACCTGCCATAAAGGCTTATGGCAGGTTTATTATGCGAGGCCGTTAGGCTTTTAAGGTTGATAGCTGCTGATTGAGTAATTGCGCGATGCTAGAGAGTTCGGCACTGATGTTTTCGATGTCGTGCGACAGCTGGTTTTGTATTCCCAGCGCCTCTCCAATGCCGTTAATGTTGCTATTGATCTCTTCACTCACATGGCTTTGTTGGTGGGCGGCTGTGGCTACTTGAGCGGTGTGTTGATTAATTGCCGCAATGCTGGTGACCACGTCGTTAAGCTGCTGGTAGCTCGCTTCGGTATTGAGAGCAGTTTTATCGACTTGTTCTTGACTACTGGTGATGGAGTCCACCGTGGCGTTGACGTCATTTTGTAAGGCTTGAATCAGTTGGTTAATCTCTTCGGTTGAGCTTTGCGTGCGTCCGGCAAGATTTCTCACTTCGTCGGCCACGACCGCAAAACCACGCCCTTGCTCACCGGCACGAGCTGCTTCAATTGCCGCATTTAGCGCCAACAAGTTGGTTTGTTCGGCGATGCCACCAATGGTTTCTAGAATGCCGTTAATGTCTTGGCTACGCCCTGCTACTTGGCTGATCCGCTGGCTAATGCCTTGCATGTTATTGGCTATGTGACGAATCTGCTCAACCGACTGTTGAAATTCCTGCTGAGTTTGTAATAGCTGCTGTTCCGCATGCTGAGCGTTGCTAGCAGTGCTATTGGCCAATTCTGCCACTTCACTGGCGGAAGAAGACATTTGGTTTACTGCTGCGGCGACATTGTCGGTATCGACTCGTTGGGTTCGGCCGGCTTGACCCGCTGATTCGGCATTTTGCGCTAGATTTTTTGAACCAATACTTAAGTGGGCTGCTTGTTGTTGTAGCTGGTTGACGATGTTGCGCAACTTTTCAGTAAAGTTGTTAAATTGACGGCTCATTTCGATTAATTCTTGGTACTCCTTCACTTCAAGTTGCATGGTTAAATCACCGTCTTTGCCTGCAAGGTAGCCGATACGTCGGGTTATTTGGCTAAGAGTGCGTAAGAAGCCTTGTACTATCAGCACAATTAGTAACAGACCGATGGCTGCAACCAGTAGTGAGGCAAGTAAGGTTTTATTGCGCGCTTGAGCGCTATTTTCAGCGAATAAGCTTTGCAATTCGCTGGCACTAAGTGCCGTAGCCGCGTTGGCTTGTTCCATACTTAGGCTAGGAGCTGAAAACAGCCCAATACAGGCCAAACTTGCGATGAAAACCAAGCTAATAGTGATTAATAGTTTTAATTTAAACGACAGCGTTGCCATTAATTATCCTCCGTGAACCCGTCGGCCCTTAGCTTCGCACACTGGCTCTGACTTGTCGCTAAGAACTTGTCACAAATATATGATTATAAAGAAGAACACAACAAATGTTGATAAGTGGAGATAAAACCTTAACAAGCTGATACAGCTCGCTGCTGAAGTGCGCTATGTTACTATATGTTGATGTTGGAGTGAGCCATGTCTTATCAATTACTACTATTGGGCCTAGCTGGACTTATTGCCTTGGGTATTTTACTGCATCACCCCTCTCGCACCCTAGGGTTACCATCGCTGTTGATCTTCATGGGGGTAGGCTTATCCATTGGCAATGGCGAGTTTAGTTTTATTTATGATGATCTCAAACTGACCTCGCTTGTCGGCGGCTTTGCCTTAAATGTCATTGTGTTTGTTGGGGGCATTAATACTCCCATGCAGAGTATCAAGATTGCTTATAAAGAAGGTGGTGTGCTTTCGTCTTTCGGGGTGGTTTTGACCTCGCTGATTTTTGCTACGGTGTTTTATCTGCTATTTGATTATGACTTTATTTACTGTCTCTTGTTTGCAGCGGTGTTGTCTTCTACCGATGCCGCGGCGGTATTTTCTATTCTTGAATCCAAAAAACTGAAATTGAAAGAAAGCACCGACACGGTGTTGGAATTTGAGTCGGCGACCAATGACCCTGTGGCCTTGATCATGGTGGTGATATTAACCCAGTTGTCGTTGTTTCCTGAGCTTACTATTGATCCGCTGGAGATTGGTCAAACCCTTGTGTTGCAGCTATTGTGTGGCTTACTGATTGGAGTGGTGGTAGGTAAAGTTTGTGTATTGGCTTTGGGGCGCATCAGTTTACAAGAATATGGTTTGATTCCGGTGTTTGTTTTGGCTTGTTTTATCTTTGCTAGCTTTGGCAGCGAGCTGTTGGGTGGCAATGTGCTAATTGCTTGTTATGCAGCAGGGGTATTAATTGGCAATGGGTTACAACGAGGTAGGGAGGTCACTAAACACTTTTTTAATAGCCTATCTTGGCTTGCTCAAGCTGTAATGTTTGTAATTTTGGGTTTGCAGTTATTTCCGCAGCAGTTAATGGATGTTTTTTGGGTAGCTTTGTTGCCGAGTGCCATCTTAATGTTGTTGGCCCGCCCTTTGGCTGTGCAGGTGTGTTACCTGCCGTTTCGTCAAGTACCTTGGAGGAAGCGTTTGTTTATATCTTCAATTGGTCTTAAGGGGGCTACGCCGATTGTGTTTGCATTAATCCCCGCGGCGGCAGGAGTAAGTGAAGCTTCAGAGATGATGCATATGGTCTTTTTTGTGGTCTTGTATTCGGTTCTCATTCAAGGTGCAATGCTTGAGCCGTTAGCCAGAAGACTAGGCTTAGCTCAAGAATGAGTGATAACTAACCTTGGCAATGTTCGAGGATGAGCTGGCGCAACCAACGGTGGGCTGGGTCATGCTCGAGGTGCTCTGGCCAAGCCAATAAATAACTGAATGGTGCCATTTCTACCGGCAGGGGTAGCTGAGACAATTGATGGGTAGTTACCACCTCCTGAGCAAAGCTGCGAGTACAGGTAAATACTAGGTCGCTAGACTGGCAGAGCATGGTGGCGGCAAAAAAATCGGCTGTTAGAGTGCTGTTTTCAATATGCAAACCTTGCTCGGCTAACACTGTGTGTAATAGCCAATGCTCTCCCACCTCACATTCACAGCTTAAATGCGCTTGTTGGAGATAAGTTTCTAGATCCCATCGTTGTTGCAATACTGGGTGGCCATTGCGTACCAGGCACACATGATCTTCTTGATAAAGTTCTAGGCTAATAACTTGTTTGGGCAGGTATTTAGCTTGTAAGTGATTAGGTGCTCGAGGATCGTTATCTCGGGTGAGAATGGCAAAATCGTATTCACCGCGCTGTAAACCTTCAATACTGCCTGCGTTCAGCTTATGCGTATCTAACTTTAGCCCCGGCGCCAGCTGACTGAGTTTGCCAAAGAATCGCGGCAGCAGGGTGGCAAAGCAGGTTTCGTTGACACTGCAACGGAAATTACGCTGGCTGGTACTGGGTTGAAAACCTTCGGCTTCGAGCATTTGATTAGCGGTTTGCAGCCATTGGCGCAGGATGGGGGCTAGGTCGCGCACTCGTGGAGTAGGGCTAAGGCCGCTAGCATGGCGCACAAACAGCGGGTCGTTCAGCTGTTGACGCAGCTTGGCTAACTGCTTACTCACGGCTGATTGGGTTAAACAAAGTTTTTCAGCGGCTCGGGAAACACTGCGTTCCTCGAGTAGGGTGAGTAATACTCGCAGTAAGTTGAGATCATAAGAGGTTGGCATATATTCCTTATGGGACTAAATTTTGTGCCAAAACATCATTATGATTCATATTGCTAGGCTCTTACAATGGCTCGCTTGTAGCGGGAGTCGAACATGTTATTTACCACTAAACCTTTGCCCTTATTCATGCTAATGGTGCTTTTTTCTCCCTTGGCGATTGATATCTTTTTACCGGCACTTCCGCAGATGGCGGAAGCTTTTGCTGTACCCTTAGACTGGATGACTCAAACTATTCCTGTATTTTTGTTTGCCTTTGGTTTTGGCCAGTTATTGGTTGGGCCGCTCGCCGATCGCTTTGGTCGTCGCCCCACCGCCTTACTCGGCGCACTGTTATACATGTTAGGGTCGGCTGTGGCCGCGCTATCCTCGGATTTTACTTGGTTAATGGTGGCACGTTTGATTCAAGGGCTGGCTGCCAGTTGCTTATCGGTGGCCGCTTTTGCTGGGGTTAGAGATGTCTATGGTGCAGAGCGCTCGAAAAACATGTTGAGTTACCTGAATGGGGTGATTTGCATCGTTCCTGCGCTGGCGCCCTTGCTAGGTGGCTTGTTAAGCCATTATTGGTCTTGGTCGGCAAACTACTGGTTTATGTGCCTGTATGGATTGGTAGTAGGTTTGGCCATGTTGTTGGGGTTTAAAGAGACCCAGCACTCGGCTCACGTTGCACAAGGGCGCTTGTTCTCATGGTCTCGGTATTTCAGTGTATTGCGGATCCCAGCTTTTATTTATTACACCAGTTTGGTGATGTTAGCCATGGCGATGATTATTGCTTATGTGTCACAGTCGCCGGGGCGCTTAATGGTAGAGATGCAGCTCTCTAGTAGCCACTATGCTTTGTGGTTTGGCAGCAATGCCTTGTTAAATATTATTGCCGCCTTTGTTGCGCCGAGTTTAATTAAGTATTTGGGGCAAACCCGTAGTCTATGGCTTGGCGCGGGTTTGATGGCAGCCGCTGCTGTGGGGTTAATTTCTGCTCAACAGTTTGCTCATCCGCTGGCCTTTATGCTGCCTATTTATCTTTGCTGTATTGGTTTTTGTTTATTGATAGCTGTGGGGGCCGGAAGCGCCTTAGCGCCATTTGGCGATCGCGCCGGTACGGCTGCGGCTTTGCTGGGCTTTATTCAAATGACCGGTTCGGCCAGCTTAGTTGCTGTAATGGCTTTAAGTGGACTGTCGAGTAGCGAGCAATTGGCTATTCTAATGGCGTTGCCGTTACTGGTGATGAGCGTAGTAGCAGTAAGGGCGAGTTTAATGGTAGGAGTAAAACAATAGTCATTTGAATTGGCTGTAGAATTTGTCAAAAAGCGTGATTGCACGCTTTTGCGTTATTAAGTGGCTATTTACGGTGGATTTTTATCAATGAAACGAGCTAAATCGCGCTTGTGGTTTATAGTTTTAATTAATAGAACAGGTTTTTGGGGACCGTATTTAGGTGAATTTATTTCTTTTATTGCTGTTGTTTTGTCGCCTTGCGTGGGGGGGAAGTTTCAGTTGTTTTCTTCAATCCTAGCAAGTTGGATGATAGCTTTAAGCATGATGTCGACAGTTTTGCTAACTCGGCTGGTAATGGCTTCGCACATATTTTTGGTTTTGCTCAATAAGTTCGGTATTTAGCATGACAGGCCGGTTTAAACTGAAAGATCCCATTGCCAAGCGGCTAGTGATTTTAATCATTAGCGCCAGCTCCTTGTTTGCCTTATTAACGGTGGCGATTCAGTTGGCGTTTAACTACATGGGAGCGGTGAGGCACGTCGAGGGCTGGGTAGATGATTATAATAGAGCCAATTTGGCCAGAATTGAGCGCGCCGTTTGGCAGAGTGATCAACCGCTATTAGAAGAGTTGCTGCGGGGTTTGGTTCAACAGCAATATGTTGCCTCGGTGGAGTTCAGCTCGACAATTGGAGGCGGCTTAAAAATAGGTCAAGGCGCGGCCAAGCAAAAGTCTTATCATTATCAACTTAATTGGCATGGTGTCGCCTTGGGTAAGCTGATTATTGGCTTAGATCTGTCACAGATTAAGCAAGATATTACTGAGCAGGCACTGGTGATTTTATTCACTAATGGCTTAAAAACCTTCCTTATGAGTTTAATTATTCTATTGCTGGTGAGCTATTTGGTGACTGGCGATCTGCGCCTGTTAGCCGATACCGCGGATCAAATTTTTACCGATCAACAGAAAATGGTGCCCTTGCCCACTCGTTTATTGAAACGCAGTGATGAAATTGGTTTAGTTGCCAGCTCAATGCAGCAATTACAACAGCGTTTGCAGACGGGCTTAGAAGCTCACAATCAGGCCGAACTGGCGCTCCAGCTGAATCATCAAGAATTGGAGCAGAGAGTTAAGCAGCGTACCGAAGAGCTTAATTGGCAAACTGAGGCGAATCAGTTGTTATCGGAAATTTCGCTGGCATTTTTAAATCAAAAACCTAATAACAGCAAAGCGTTGTTGCAACGTGCTAGCTCTGCCATTGCCAGTTTATTTCCGGTTGAGTTAGTGGCTGTGTTGGAGTTTGAGCGCCAGCAAGCGGTATACCGTGATATTTGGTCCTTGCCGGGGCAGCTTTCGTTTGAAATCATCGATTTAAGCCCGCTAGAGCAACTAAAGCGGCGAATGGTTAATGTGGCGCCAATAGTGGTGAGAGATATCGCTAAACTGCGGCATATCGCTCCTAATGAATATGCCTTGTTGAAGAAAATGAAAATTAACTCTTTTATTGGTGTGCCACTTAGCGATGGCAGAAAATCCTTTGGTTTACTGGCCTGCGCGAGTCTAAAAAGCTGTGTCACCATGGATGAGCACCAAGTTATTTTGCTAAGTCAGTTCGCTGCAGCGATTAGCGGTCTATTAATTAGCGAGAAGAACCACATTGCCATGGCGCGTTTGCAAAACGAGTTATTGCAGGTGAATGAACGTTTGCAGGTATTAGCCGAAACTGACGAACTCACCGGCTTGGTCAATCGGCGGCCGTTTAAACGGGAATTAACCAGAGCGGTGACTGGAGCACGGCGCCGTAAATCACAGTTTGCGGTGATGATGGTCGACATCGATTTTTTCAAGGCCTACAACGATCATTATGGGCATGTGCAGGGCGACCAAGCGCTTAAGCAAGTAGCCCACGCATTATCAACAGTAGTGCAGCGCAGTGACGACTGTGTGGCACGGGTGGGCGGAGAAGAGTTTGCCATTTTGGTCTTGGACGCCAATAAGCAAGACTTGCCTAAAATGGCACAACGAGTTGTGGATGCGGTGGCCAATCTAGAGATAGAACATTCTGGCTCAAGTATTGCTAGGGTACTCACTGTTAGTTTGGGCGGTGTATTGGTGGAGCCCGATGATGTGTTAGAGCCTGCCAAGTTACTAGAAATGGCCGATGCCTGCCTATATAAGGCGAAAAATCAAGGACGCAATCGCGCTATATTAGATATCGAGAGTTAAGGCAGTCGCAAACTTGTTAGCTGGTTCACGCTTGGCGTGCTGCGTTCTTTTTAATACTAATAATATCGTATACTTCAATTATGGCTAAATGTGATTAAGGACTTGGCGATGACCTATACCAAGATTCTAAAATGGGCCATTAATAGTTACGTAGTGTGCGCATTGCTGGCCTTTCTAGCTACGGCTTTTAGTGGTGGTTATGCTGATACTCAGGTGGTGCAGCGGATATGGATTTTTCCACTACGCTTTGAATTAGCCCTAGTTTTATTATTCTTAAGTTTACTAGCCAGTTATTCGCTATTATTTAATAGCTTACATGGCCGCATTCTGTTGTTGGGCATCGCTGGGGTACATATACTTAATATGATCTTCACCAGTACCTTAATTGAATCTTCTATTGCCGCTATGCTTAGTATGGCCAGTATGCTTAGCCTTGGTGCACTATTATATGTTGCTTGGACCGATCCCATACAAGATAAGCTCAAACGTTTGTGTGCGTATCAGCAACAGCGGCAGAATGAAAAGCAGCAGCAGGCCAAGGTGGATTATGCTTACCTGCATACCGTGCTAAATAAAGAGTTGCCCCATCAACATGATGATAGCCACAAACACTCTTCCTAAGCTTGCTGGTTAATACTCTAGTTAAACCTTGGTTTGCCACGCCAGCCTTGCTTTTGCTACTCTGCCAAACACTAAGGCTCAACATTTTATTGCTAGCTTGGGCAATGTCATCAGATTGAATTATCGTGCTGCGGGAAAGGTTGAGTCGCTAGCTCGCAAAGCCAAGTTAGGATGCCACCATAAATGATTATTGAGAATGTACTACTGCTTGCCGAGCAGCGTCAGCTAGCAATCGAGAGTTGGCGGTTAGCGCCTAGTCAGCATTGGGCGCTGTTCGGCCACAGCGGTAGCGGTAAGTCCTTGTTAGGAGCCTGGTTAAGTGGCGGACTCAAAGCCGAACGCGGCCACTTGAGTGAACAGCCGGAGCGTATTGCTCTTGTCTCGTTAGAGCAGCAACAAGCTTTATTGGAAGCAGAATTAGCCGACGACGATAGCGATTTTAGTGATGAGCAGGATGCTGGCCACAGCGTGGCAGAATTGCTAGCAAAGGCTTCTAATCAAGTAGAGCTAGTTAATTTTGTGGTGGCGCAGTGTGATTTGGGGGGAGTACTGACGCGTGGGTTTCGCTTGTTATCCACCGGCGAAACTCGCCGTTTAATGATGGCCTTAGCCTTATTAAAACAGCCGCATATGCTGATCCTCGATGAACCGTTTGCTGGTTTGGATTTAGCCCATCAACAGCAGCTGCTTAACCTATTGGAAGAATTAGCGAAACAATGTCAATTATTGCTTATCACTTCACGAGACGAGGAGCTGCCGAAGGCGATTAGCCATGTGGCGGTGCTTGATGAGCAGGGCATTAATCAACAACTCACCATTGAGCAATGGCGTCAGCACCCAGAGCGGCAACTGTTGCAGCAGCAAGCTGAGCAACAGTCGCAAGCCATCGTGGCAGCTTTACGCCAATTCCAGGCGCCAGAGCTGCCAGACCCTTTGTTTGCCATTCGTGATGGTCAGGTGAGTTATGCCGGTGAAGTGTTGTTCAGTGACTTAAACTGGCAAATTCATCCCGGCCAACACTGGCAAGTTCGCGGACCTAATGGTTGTGGAAAGAGCACCTTATTAAATTTGATTTTTGGTGATCATCCCCAGTGTTATAGCAATCAAATCGATGTATTAGGTTATCGGCGTGGTAGTGGTGAAAGTATTTGGCAAGTGAAACAGCGGATTGGCATGGTATCGGCTAGCTTGCATCTTCAATATCGGGTTAATTGTAGCGCCTTAGAAGTGGTGCTATCTGGACTGTACGATTCGATTGGGGTGTACCAACAGCCTAGTGAGCTAGATTTGCAACAGGCGCGTTTGTGGCTCAGTTTGTTTGCCATGCAACATTTAGAAAAACGCGATTTCAAATCCTTGTCTTATGGTCAACAACGGGTATTAATTATTGCTCGCGCTTTGGTCAAAGCCCCCAGTTTATTGTTACTTGATGAGCCTTGCCAGGGCCTAGACTTTTTGGCTCGTAGTACGGTACTTAAAGCCTTGGAGCAGGTCGCTAAACATCAGCTAAGCCATTTAGTTTATGTAACCCACCATCAAGAAGACAGTTTGCCCAGCATTAGTCACTTTGTCGACTTTGAAGCTGGTGGTATCTGTATCACTTGATGGTTGATGGTACAGAAGGAAAAATGACAGCCACACAGCAAAACAAGCAGTCGGCACTGTTTCGCGATTACTATCGGCGTGGACCTGATTATCGACACGGTGATACGGTTGATTTTGCCGATATTAAAGACACTTTTGGTTTTGCCTGCTTAACGGTAGGGGCTTGGGTGTCTAAGCAGGAAAAGGTACGCGCAGCAGAGCTGGTGTTTGATGCCTTGGCTGATTTGGCGTTTTTATTGAATTTACCTCCTAACGCTCTGGGTTTGCGAGGCAGTTTAAGCTTAGCTTTTGGCAGCGGTGGCCAGCGTAATGTGCAGGCTCATTACGCTCCGGCTCAGCGCTGTTTAGCTCTAACTAAAAACGCTGGCGCAGGAGCATTGGCTCATGAATGGTGGCATGCTTTTGACCACTATATGGCGGATAAATTATTTGTAAGGCCGGCGCAAGGGATCGCTTTTGCTTCTAGCCGTTGGTTGGCCGATGAGCCGCAGCGTATCCATCCTTTGAACCACCGCTTGGATCAGGTATTTAGCGGTGTCTTTCTTAGCCAGCAAGGTAAGCAGGCTCACGACTATGTAAAGCGCTCGATAGCTTTAGATAAGCGGTTGGCACGACGTTATTTTAGTCAGCCTACCGAGATGATGGCTCGGGCATTTGAAGCATGGATCCAAGCCAACGACTTGCTTAAAAATAGTTATTTGGTGGCGGGGACCAAACAAAGTGAACTGGCTAAAGCGGGCGCTTATCCCACCGTCGAGCATCTGGCGGAAATTGAACAAGCACTACAACACTACTTTAGCTTACTAGCCTATCTGTTAGCTAAAAGTGAACAGTTTTCGGGCGAATGCTAACAAATTTAGCTATACCTAAATAAGCGAAAATTTGCTTTCACAGGTTAGTTGACCACTTCTAATATTATTGACACTATTATTATTTTCTCGGATGAAAAAAGAGATGATGGAACATCGACAAATACGATGGTATCTAGGCCTGCTAATTTTGAGTTTGTTGGGGCAGAGTGAGGCTGTTAGAGCAGCTGAACCTGTAGACTTGAGGATCTTAATTTGGCCGGGGTACGCCGATGCCGATGTAGTGGCTAAATTTGAAGCGCGTTATCAAGTGAAATTGAAGGTGAGTTATGTCACCAGCGACGATGATATGTGGCAGCGCATGCAAGTGAATCAGGCGGCTGATTACGACGTATTTGCCGTCAACACCGCAGAGCTACAACGTTATATTGATCAGCAATTGGCTGTGCCTATTACCCCAGAAAACATTCCAAACTTGGCCCAGCAATTACCTCGTTTTAAACCCCTGAGTACCATTCCTGGGATTGTTCGTGAGCAGCAACTGTATGCTATTCCTTATACCTATTCCGAAATGGGGCTCATTTATCACTTAAACTATTTTGTTGAGCCACCAAGCTCTTGGCGCGTGCTGTGGGATGAGCAATATAGGACAAAAATTTTGGCTTACGATGGCAGTGCTCATAATTTTAGTTTAGCGGCTTTGGCCTATAGTTCGAGCAATCCCTTCCAACTCAATTCCCAGCAGTTTGCTGAGGCTAGCCAGCGTTTGGTGGCATTACGGCGGAATGTATTAACTTTTTATAAATCCCCTGAGCAGGCGCTGGAGTTATTTCAGCAAGAAGATGTGGCCTTGCTATTTGCTAATTACGGTTCTCAGCAAGTAAAAATGTTACGTGATAGTGGTGCCGCAGTGGGTTACATCATTCCTGAAGAAGGGGCGCTGGCGTGGTTAGATTGTTGGGCCATTGCCAAAGGGGTAAAAAATAAAAGTTTAGCTGAAAAGTGGATTAACTATACATTGGAGCCTTGGGTTAGTCAGCAGTTAACTCAGCGTCAAGGTTTGGCTAATACCATAGTACGTGAGCCACACGCCTTAGCCGACGATAAAATTATTTGGTTGCAACAGGTCGAGGATCAACAGCAGCGTAGCCTATATTGGGAAAAAATTATCAGCGGCAAGCAAATCGATAAGGTGCCGCCTTCATGATGAAAAGTATCGCCTTGAAATATGGGATGTGGTTTGCCTTATTTGGTGTAATTGCTTCGGTGGTCACCGCTACCGTTAGTTACCAACAAAGTCGGGATTTGTTAGCTAAAAGTGCAGAGCGTGAGTTGGCCACGACAACCCAGCTATTAAGCCGTAAGTTTAGCAACGATATCGCCGCGATTGCCAAAGACGTGGCTTTTCTCAGCCAAATTCCTGCGGCTAAAGCATTATTTTTAGCCGATAATGGTGAGTTTGCCGCAAAGCAAATGGCGGAGATTTTTAAGCAAAAACTACATTCAAGTCAAAGCTATTTTCAGTTGCGTTTAATTGGCGCGGGTAATTTTGGCCGAGAGCTGGTAAGAGTAGAGCGTTCGGGCGCTGGGCTTCGGGTTGTGGAAGCAAGTGAGCTAGAAGAAAAGTCTCATTATCCTTATGTATTTCGTAGCTTGCGTTTACCCCAGGGGGAAAGCTATATCTCCGAGGTGAATGTACATAATGAACAGGGAATGAGGTTTGGGCAGCATCAGCCTACGCTAAAAATTGCCTCACCAGTATATGTTAATGATCTGGCGGTGGGTCTAGTGGTGGTTAATCTTGGGCTGGCTTCATTGTTTCGTCAGCTGCAGGCCGATCTACCCGAGGGGGTGGAAATTTATTTGGCCAATCAAGCTGGAGATTACTTGCTGCACCCTGACCCCGACAAACAATATGGTTTTCACTTTGGCCACCGTTATCTGATTCAAGAAGATTTTCCTAAGTTGGCCGGCTTATTTGATGATTTATTGCCACGCAGTTACGTGCTGGAAGCTTCTCGTGAGGTAGAGCATCAGCGGGTGGTTGCATTTATTCCGGTGTTTTATGGCGTTCAGCAGCGAGCGAAAATGGCAGTATTGGGGTTGGCTAGTCCGCTGCCGAGTTTAAGGCATATTATCGATAGTTTGGCGGGCTCAATGATCAAGGTCTGCTTGGGCTTGAGTTTAGCGGGTCTGTTAACCTCTCTGCTATTTGCTAAGTTTCTTTCACAGCCTATTCGCAATATGGTATTGGCTGTAAAATCCTTTACTTCTGAGCAGTCGAGTAATAGCCATTTATTGCCTTGTTATCGCAGCGATGAGCTGGGTTTACTGGCGCGCAGTTTTGAAGCCATGTCACTGCAGATTAATCAGCAAATTAGTGAGCTTAAGCGCAAAGAAGCCAATCTTAACTATATGGCCAACCACGACAGTCTAACGGGCTTGCCGACTCGTGCTTTGTTTATTGAGCAATTGCGCGATTCGATTGCTCGAGCTGCAGCGCAAAACAATAAGCTAGCAGTTGTTTTCATCGATTTGGATAATTTTAAACACGTGAATGACAGCTTAGGTCATGAAGCCGGCGATCGCTTACTGCAAGAAGTATCCAAGGTGCTGCACGAAACCATTCGAGTGGGTGATTTGCTGGCTCGTTTCGCCGGTGATGAGTTTTTATTGGCACTGGAAGATATTGCCGAAACCCAACAGGCTGATGAGGTAGTGAATACTGTGTTACGGCGTTTGGCTAAAGAGGTGAGCTTGGGACTACATATTCACCCTGTTTATGCCAGTGTGGGAATTAGCTTGTTTCCTGAAGATGGACTTGAAGCGCAAGAGTTAATCCGAAACGCCGACCATGCCATGTATAAGGCAAAATCAAATGGGCGAAATCAATTCAGTTATTACCAATTACCTTCTTCGTCGTCGATGGCTTAGGCCACCAGCTCGAAGTGACGTTGGATCATGCTGGGTTTGTTTTTTATAAAACTTAGTTTTGTCGCGTAACTAAACCCTTGTTCACTTAACCATTGTGTTGCGGTGTTTATGTCTTTAAATACTCGCTTAGAATAACGTTGTTCATCGGGCAACATGCGTTCTAATTGATATTGTTTCAGAGGTGAGAAACTAAACACTTGGGCAACGTGGCTCATGCCTCGGTCAATACACCATTGTTGTAATTGAATGATTTGTTGCTCTGCCTCAGGCACCGTTAATTCCCAATGTTCCAGCATCACTATATGTGCCCATGGTTTCACTAAGGAATCACCTAACTGCATAAATTCTTCACAGAATTGTTCAATGAGGGTCAGATTACAGCTGCCTTGTATGCTAGCTAACAAGATGTTGTTGTATCGAAACAGCTGATAGGCGCCGTGCAGGGGGGCTTTGCTCATTGTTATGCTTCATTGAGGATTCCATTATATAAGCGTAGCGAATGAGTTGTTTGATTGACAAATAATTCAGCGTAGAGAACAAGAGCTGCTCCTGAGGCGCAGCTCTCATTAGCCTTAGGCGCGTTTTTTACTAGCGACATCCATCCAAACAGCGAGTAGTAAGATGCTGCCTTTGATGATTGATTGCCAGTAGGTAGGGACGTCCATCATACTCATACCGTTATCAAGGCTGGCCATAATGAAGGCGCCCATTACCGCGCCAAATACGGTACCGACACCACCAGCTAAGCTAGTGCCACCAATAACACAGGCGGCAATCGCATCCAATTCGGCAATGTTACCAGCTGAAGGTGAGCCAGCGCCTAAGCGAGAAGCCAGAATTAAACCTGCTACGCCCACCAATAAACCGTTAATTGCAAATACACTCAGTTTGGTGCGCTCTACGTTAATTCCAGATAAACGACTGGCTTCTAAGTTACCGCCAATAGCATAGATGCGGCGACCAAAGGCTGTTTTCTTCGCCATGAAAGCAAAGATAAACATCAATACCACGAGTACCAATACCGGAGCTGGAACACCGCGGTAGTCGTTTAATAGCAATACGGCTCCTAGTGCAACGATGGTAATCAAACCGAATTTAAAGATATCGGTACTGATAGGCGAGTTACTAAGGTTATGTGCTGCACGAGACTTACGTAACTTACCTTGCCAAGCAAAGAACACCGCTAGCGCGCCAACGGTTGCCACCATGGAAAACATATCGGGTAAATAGCTTTGGCCGATAATGCCCATTTCTTGGCTAGTGGGTGCAACGGTGCTACCACCGGTAATACCAATTAATATGCCGCGAAAGGCGAGCAAACCAGCTAAGGTAACGATGAATGATGGTACTTTGCGGTAAGCAACCCACCAACCATTCCATAAACCCAGTAAGAAACCTGCACATAGTGTGAGCACAATAGTTAATGGTAATGGTAGCTGCCACCATACGTCCATAATCGCGGCCGCACCGCCTAATAGGCCCATCATCGAACCGACAGATAGGTCAATTTCAGCAGAAATAATCACAAATACCATACCTATCGCCAAAATCCCGGTAATCGCGGTTTGGCGCAATAAGTTAGAAATATTACGTGGTGTTAAGTAGCTGCCATCGGTGGCAAAGTAAAAGAACAGCATGATTACGGCAATGGCCGCAAACATTACTAGAACTTGTAGTTTCATTTTTTTAATGCTGTCGATCAAACTGAGCTTGATCTCGGTGTTGTTTACTGTTGTTTCTTGACTCGACATGCTTATTACTCCTCGGCCAACGCGCAATCCATTACCATTTCTTGGGTCAGATTCTGGTTGTCTAATAGGCCTTTTAATTTACCTTCATGCATAACTAAAACGCGGTCGCTGATGCCCAAGACTTCGGGGAGTTCGGAAGACACCATGATGATACTGATCCCTTGGTTTACCAGTTGATACATTAATTTGTAGATTTCATATTTGGCGCCAACATCGATGCCTCGGGTGGGTTCATCCAAAATAAGAATGCGTGGTTGTAGTAGTAGAAATTTCGCTAGAATCGCTTTCTGTTGATTGCCGCCACTGAGGCTTTTAATCGCTAATTCAGGCGCGGCCGTTTTCACTTTTAATCGCTTAATCGACTCATTGATAGCTGTTTGTTCGGCTGATTCGTTGAGTGTTTGGCCTAAGCCAGTAAAGTGATTTAAGCCGGCCAAAGTAATGTTTTGACCCACGCCCATAATTGGCACAATACCGTGGCGTTTGCGATCTTCTGGCACCATGGCAATACCGTAGTTTAGAGCATCGCGATTGTGACGGATGTTGATCGGTTTGCCATCTAACTCTACTGGGCATTGGTAAACACCTTCGTAAGAACCAAATAAGCATTGCATTAATTCAGTTCGGCCGGAACCCACCAAACCTGCTACCCCTAAAATTTCGCCTTTACGTAAGCTAAAGCTGAGGTTGTCGACTTGTTTAAGGTTGGCTGATTTACTGATTTTTGCATTCACCGGGCCGATTTTAAGGAATTCCTCTCCAATCGGATGTTCCTCTCTAGGAAATAACTGTTTAAGTTCGCGTCCTACCATCATGCCGATAATGTCATCGGTGCTCATGCGAGAGGCATCTTGGGTGCCGATATGCTCACCGTCGCGAATGATGCAGATGCGATCAGAAATTTCTTTTACTTCGTTGAGCTTGTGAGAAATGTAAACACAACTCACCCCCTCTGTTCGTAGTTGCTTAACGATGTCTAATAGCACACGGGTTTCTGACTCGGTTAACGGCGCGCTAGGCTCATCTAATACCAATACTTCGGCGTTTTTAGACAGGGCTTTGGCAATTTCAACCAATTGCTGCTGGCCAACTCCGAGTTCTTTAATCACGGTATCGGGTGAAATATCCAGTTTTACCCGTTTTAATAGTTCGGCGGTTTGTTGATACATGGCGCTGTGGTCGAGTACGCCATAACTGCAGATTTCGGCACCTAAAAAGATATTTTCTAGGATGCTTAGTTCTTTCACCAAGGTGAGCTCTTGGTGAATAATCGCGATGCCTTTGTCTTCACTGTCGCGTACGCTCCGTGATTTTAGCGTTTCGCCTTTGTAAATAATTTGTCCTTCGTAACTACCATAGGGATGAACACCGGTTAGCACCTTCATTAGGGTGGACTTACCTGAACCATTTTCGCCACAAAGTGACACGACTTCGCCGCGCTCTAGGCTGAAATTGACCCCATTAAGCGCAATCACGCCGGAGAATTTTTTAACGATGTCTGACATCGTTAATAAGCTAGTGTCGCTCATAAATGCTCCTGATAAAGGGCGGCCTTAGCTCGCCCTTAATACTGCTATTATAAATTTACTGTAGATTGGCGTAGGCTTATTGGTAAACGTCGGCTTTGTTGTGGAAACCATCGGCAATGACAGTTTGGTCGATGTTATCTTTATCAACGGCAATAGGCGTTAACAAGTAAGCAGGTACGTCTTTAGTGCCGTTGTTTAAGCTGGCATTGGATGTAGGAGTTTGGTCTTTACCTAGTTGCACCGCTAGCTCGGCAGCAGTAGTGGCAAGCAGTTTAATTGGCTTGTAGATTGTCATGGTCTGAGTGCCTTCAACCACGCGGCGAGCAGCCGCTAAGTCGGCATCTTGACCAGAAATATACACTTTACCCGCTAAACCTTGAGCTTCTAATGCTTGAATCGCACCGCCTGCGGTAGAATCGTTAGAAGCCACCACTACATCGATGTCGTTGTTGTTGGCAGTTAAAGCATTTTCCATAATTTTTAATGCGTTTTCAGCTAACCAGCCATCAACCCATTGGTCACCCACCACTTTGATGTCACCTTTGTCGATCAGTGGTTGTAGTACGTTCATTTGGCCTTTGCGGAATAGTTTAGCGTTGTTATCCACTGGTGAACCACCCATTAAGAAGAAGTTACCGTTGGCTTTGTGCTTGATTAAGGCTTCAGCTTGCAGTTCGCCTACTTTCTCGTTGTCGAAAGAAAGGTAGAAGTCTATATCGGCGTTGTTAATCAAACGGTCGTAGGCCAATACTTTAATGCCTTCGGCTTTCGCTTCTGCGATTACGTTGGCCAGTACCATGCCGTTGTAAGGGATGATGACTAATACGTCTACACCGCGTGAAATCATGTTTTCAATTTGGGAAATTTGCGCCGTTTCGTTACCATTGGCCGATTGAACGAAAACGTCAGCACCTAACTCCTCAGCTTTACCAACAAAAAAGTCTCGGTCTTTTTGCCAGCGCTCTAAACGAAGGTCGTCAATTGCCATACCTATTTTAACGGTTTTAGCAAAAACGGGTGCAGAAACCGCAATGGCTAGTGCGCAGAGTAGGGTAGTCAGTTTTTTCATGATTAGCTCCTTGCTATTCAGCTTGTTATATATTTTTGGCTAAGGTTGGGGCATTGAGGTCACCCCATAAATCATTCCTCGGCAACAGATTAGGCGCTAATTCCTAGGTGACCAATGATGCTTTTTCGTACAGGCATGATGTTTATTAATTATGCTTCTCACTCTGTGAACTAGTGCAAGAAAACGTTTTCCTTAAGGTGTTTATTTTTAATTTAGCGCCATAGTTGGCATTATTGTTGAAACGGAAATGTTAACAGAATAAGGCTTTTTTCCAGCTGAATAAAACTGACATAAATATTATTAAAATCCCCTGGGGGACGCTGCTGTTGTACTCACGCAGTACTTTATTAGCTTAACTATTGTGTTGAAAATGCTGAATAATTGTTATTTCAGGAGGTGTTTCGCTAAATGCTTTAAGAGTGTCTAAGCCTGCAGGTTGGTTGGGCGTATATTGTTGCGCCAGCGCCTTAATCCAGCTTAGCCCAAGTTGACTTTCGTAAGCCGAGCTAAATACACAAGCGACCTGATCGGCATGTGCTTGTTCTAATAAAGATAAGCAACGATGCCATGGTCCCAGCAAGCTAGGTTTCATTACCAAGGCTTTTAATCCTTTAAAATAGCGATAACGATAATTGCTGTCTTGCAAACTTTCATCAAGGCCAATTCCCACACCCGTGCGTTCGGCTAGCATGGCAGATTGTTGTGGGTTGTTAAGCGGTTCTTCGATGTATTCAATACGTGTTAGATCGATATTTTCGGTAATAAATACAGCTTGATTCCAAATCCAGCTGCGGTTGGCATCGAGCCGCAGGCGTAATTTGGGATAGTGTTTCTGTATGGTTTGTATTAGCTCAATGTCTTGCTTGGGTGATTGGCGAGCCACTTTTAATTTGGCTAACTCACTAGGCCGTTGCTCGAGGATTTGTTGGCAGTGCTGCCAATCACCTTTTAACAGTAAACAACTGTCGTCAAAGTTCGCTGCAGGGGGCTCTCCCGCCATGGCACAATCAAGACCAAAGGCGACGCTGGGGTAGAGTCGGTGTTGCGGATGGCCTTGGAGACAGTCAATCATTTGCTGTTCAGCCTGCTCTATTGTTTCTTCGCTGAAACCTGGCAATGGGGCAATCTCGCCGCGGCCAAGACGGCCATCTTGAAAGCGCAATTCGAGGTAGAGTCCCTGTCGCTGCTGTAACTGAAAGTTACCTAGCTGTAAGGGATGAGTCAGTTGTTGGGTGTAACGGCTGAGAGTTGCACTGTGCCAATCGCAGAGCATGCTCGCTCCTCATTCATCCAAGATAAATACAAGTTACCCGACAAATCTATCACTTAGCTGTGGGCTGCTGCAATAGGCAATAAGTCTAGCGTTATCCGCTTTAAGGCGTTTTTTATAAGTTGGTCAACAGTTGGCAAAGCCAACTGTTGACCAACTTCGATTAAAATCGTTTTCGCTGGATCAGTAAAACTCAATCAATCTCAGGGGTTACGTTTAAATTTACTAAATTCAGGGGGACGTTTCTGATTAAAGGCATTGCGTCCTTCTTGTCCTTCTTCGGTCATGTAAAACAACATGGTGGCGTTGCCCGCCAATTCTTGCAGTCCTGCTTGACCGTCGCAGTCAGCATTCAGAGCCGCTTTTAAGCAGCGCAGTGCCATTGGGCTGTTTTGCAGCATTTCACGACACCATTGTACGGTTTCTTTTTCTAGTTCGGCGTAAGGCACTACTGTATTCACCAAGCCCATCTCCAGTGCTTCTTGGGCATTATACATGCGGCATAAAAACCAAATTTCGCGGGCTTTTTTCTGGCCGACGATGCGCGCCATGTAGCTGGCTCCCCAGCCACCATCAAAGGAGCCTACTTTGGGGCCTGTTTGGCCAAATTTGGCGTTATCGGAGGCAATGGTGAGGTCGCACATCATGTGTAATACATGGCCACCGCCAACGGCGTAGCCGGCCACCATGGCCACTACAGGTTTAGGGCAGGTACGAATTTGTCGTTGAAAATCCAGCACATTTAAGTGGTGAGTACCTTGTTCGTCTTGGTAGCCGCCGTAGTCGCCACGCACCGATTGGTCGCCACCAGAACAGAAGGCCAATTCGCCTTCGCCGGTGAGAATAATCACCCCTATTTCGGGATCGATGCGTGCATCGTTTAGGGCGTGCATCATTTCCTGTACGGTGAGTGGACGAAAGGCATTCCGTACCTGAGGACGGTTAATGGTGATTTTAGCGATACCACACTCAGATTTGTGGTAGCGAATATCTTGGTAGTCTTGCTTGGCGTCATGCCAAATTGCGGCGGAACTATCAATGTTAGTCATGGTTTTCTCTTTGTTGTTGCTAAGACACTGGACAGTAGCTGAAGAAACAGTGTCGGTTGTTCAAAATGGCAGTTGTGGCCAGCCTGCTCGATACTATGCCAGCGTAGGCGAGGATGCTGTTGTTGTAGCCTTTTGGCTAAGCCCTGGTATTTATTGTCTAGGCTGCCGCCGATAAAATCTAGCGGCATTTTTAGTTGCCCTAGTTGAGAGCTGAGGTCGCTTTGTAAACCAAGACTACAGGCGCGTAGCGTGGCGGCGAGTCCTACCCGATCTTGTTGGGCTCGTCGTTGTATTAGTTGTTGGCGTTGTTTGGCGCTAAGGTTGGCAAATATCGCTTGCTGATACCATTCTTGCAGCAGTTCATCTAGCGGCTCTTTTAGCCAGCGGTCGGCCCAGCGGTTGTCGTGCGCTAAACGTTGTTGGCGAGCATCGGGGTCGCTTAAGCCGGGATGTGCCGACTCAATAATTAACTGCTGTAGCCCTTTGGGAGCGATTAAAGCATGGTGCAGTGCTAGGCGGCCGCCTAGGCTGTACGCTAATAGCCGATATTGGCTTATTTTAAGTCTTTTTAAGCAATGACTTAGATTATGGCTAAAGTCGTTAAAGGCATGCCGCGGTTTTAAGCGCTGTTGGGCACTCATGCCGTGCCCTGGAATGTCTACGGTGACGCAATAATAGTGCTGGCTTAAGTGGCTGATCAGCTCTTGCCAGTCACTGCCGTTGCCGAGGAAGCCGTGTAATAACACGAGGCAGGGCCGTTGGGCTTGTCCATAAACACTACAGTGCATCTTGCAGGATCATCTCGTTAATTAGGTTTTGGTAACGGGCGCTGGCATCACCAGAAGCAAAACATACCTCAATTAAACAGCTTTTGTTTTGTTGCTGCGCCAAGTTGAAGGCATCGCTAAACTGTTGGCTATCGTTTACCTGAGTGTAGGCCAAATTAAAGCAAGCGGCGGCACTGGAAAACTGGGTTTGATGAGGCAGTTGGTAAAAATCTTTAGCCAGTCGTTGGTGACCTTCGGCGCTACTTAAACGGGGCAGCATGTTAAAAATTTCACCACCGTTATTATTCATCAACACAATGCATAGCGCTTGATGGCTTTGGGCCGCTATACTGAGCGAGTTTAAGTCATGCAGTAGTGAGGTATCACCAATCACTAAGGTGCAGCGTTGTTGCAGTCCTTCTGCTACTCCACAACTGGTGGCCACTAAGCCGTCAATTCCTGACGCCCCGCGGTTGGCCAAATAGTGGCTGGCACGACAAGGCTGACCAAGTAGTTCAAATAGTCGTACGCTCATGCTATTACCCATGAACAACGCTGAGTCCGGAGGCTGAAGTGCCGAGAGTTGTGCGATTACTGCCAGCTCTGAATAGTCTTTTAAAGCTTGGTCAACTATGGGCGCTAGCTGTTGCTGAGCCTGTCGCCATAATTCAAAGTAGTCGTTGCCTGTGGTTGTCGTTGTTAGTGGATGGGCTTGTAACCAAGCTTGAGCGCTACAGTGCCAACGCTGCTGAGTCCGGTGAGAAGGATTGATCACTTCCTGATGAGCGTCGATCAACCAGTGCTTGGCTTGAGTATCGGCCAAATATTGGCTGAGCCGTTTAGACACCAATTTACCACCAAATTGAATCACCAATTTGGCTTGGCTCTTAGCTGAGAACGAGGGATTCGCTAGCAGCAACTCTGCTTGAGTGATGAGCTGTTGTTTGGAAGATAAAGCTTGCCAGTGGCTTTGGCAGTCTACCAATACCGGGAACCCTGCTTGTTGTGCCCAAGCGGCGATGGCCTGGCTTTGTGCCAAGGCTTGCTGGCCTACTACCACTAAAATTTGTTGTTGCTCTCGAAGACTTAACCAAGCTGGGTTCTGAGTGCAATTTACCGTTTGAGCTTGCACTCGATAATAGGCCTTATCGCTGGCTAACCAAGTTAGCAAAGGGCGAGCGTGTTCAGTTAAGTCTTGTTTTACTTGTTCGGGGTAGAAAGGCTCGCGATAAGGGCAGTTTAGATGGACCGGCCCGGCTTGCTGTTGTTGCTGGGCTAAAGCATGGCCTAAGAGAGTGAGCATGGTTTGCGGCGGGCTGGCTAAACTGGGCTCTGCTAATTGCACTTGATAGACCGGATAGTGACTAAAAATACCTTGCTGTTGAATCGCTTGATTCGCGCCAACCCCAATTAACTCCAAGGGGCGGTCGGCACTGAGAATGACTAAGGGCACTCCGCTTTGTTTGGCTTCCACCACTGCTGGGTAAAGATTAGCAACGGCACTGCCTGAGGTGGTGATAACGACCACTGGTTGTTGCTGAGCTCGGGCTAAGCCTAGTGCGAAGAAGCCCAAGCCGCGTTCATCAAAATGACAATGACTAATGCAATTGGGGTGCTGGGCTACCGCTAAAGTTAGCGGGGTTGAACGCGATCCCGGCGCTAGGCAGAAGTGTTTAATCCCGTGGCGAACACAGTCTTCAATTAGCCACTCGGCCCAAGCGATATTAATATTTTTAATCAAGCAGTACGTCCTTATCGACCAATTGCAAAATGGTGGCTATTTTGTGGTTGAGCTCTTGCCATTCCTGCGTGGCTAGCGAGCCGGCGACAATGCCAGCACCAGCAAAGCTACTCAGTTGTTGTGGGCTGACTAAGGCGCTGCGAATAGCCACCGAAAATTCACTTTGAGCACCGCTTAGCCAACCTACGGCGCCGGCATACCAACCACGAGCATAGCCTTCATTTTTTAGAATAAACTCTATCGCAGAAGAACGTGGTAGGCCACCCACCGCGGGCGTGGGGTGCAAGGCCTGTAGCAGTGAACAGTCGCCAAGGGCGGGGCTGATCCGCGCTTGAATACGGCGTTTTAAATGCTGCACTCTGTCTAACTTTACGAGTTCCAGTTGTTGCAAGGCCTTAACGTGTAAACTTAACTCTTGTAGGCGACGGCTTAGGTCTTCAACGACTAACTGATTTTCTAGCTGATTTTTCGCATCTTCTAGTAGTTGCTGACCAAGCTGTTGATCGTGTTCAGGGTTGGCTCCGCGCGGTGCTGTGCCAGCCAATGCTTCGCTGACTAATTGGCTACCTTCACGCGAATACAAACGTTCTGGGCTACAGCCGAGGAAGCTACTAATGCCATCAAACTGAAACAAAAAGCTATAACATTTAGGCTCTTTTTGTTGCCACTTTTGCAGTAAGGCAAAGGGATTAATCTCGCCATTTAGTTGAATATTGGTTTGGCGAGATAATACGACTTTGGCGGTGTGTTGCTGAAATTCTTCACTGGTCACTTCATCAACTAGTTTTTGCCATTGTTGGGCATTCGGTTGATCTTGGCGGCTTAGCGCTTTAACGGCATTTTCCGGCAATGGACGGCTGGGGCGCAGTGCTGCGAAGGCTTGCTCAATGCGTTGATATTCCAGTTCTGGCTGTTGTTGGAAGTTGGCGTTAATAAATAGTCTGGTATATTCGCCATCGCAGCGGATCTCAAAACGCGGCAGAATGAAACGGTGTTGTGGAAAGCTAGGCCATTGGGCACTTTGCTGGGCAAAGGCAATGCCACCGTAAAAGCGTAATTGATTATTCTTTTTATCCAACTGCTCACTCACTGTTTGCAGTTGTTCAAGGTCTAATATCGATGCTGCTGCGCCAATAAAAGCGACTTGTTGACGGTGTTTGTTCTTCCAATAACCGCGAGTGGTGTGTTGTTGCTGATTTAGCCAAGCGAGCAAATCAAGCTTGTTAAGCTTAATACAAGCTTGTTGAAAACCCTGTTGCGGCACTTGCCGAAGCTGGTCAATTAAGTGTTGAAATTGGCTAGCCGATAGTCTCACTTAAACCATTCCTACTGGAGATTAGCGTTTCAATGTAGCGGTTTTTAGCGCAACATTATAGTTAGATTTGGCTCAGCCTTGATGCTGAGCAATAATAGGCGCTAAGTTGTTATCGTTAATGTTGAATATTACTTTGAAATCATGGCTTCATGCAGCTCGTCCCCGTACCCTTCCTTTGGCGAGCGCATCGATTATTTTGGGATCGGCACTAGCCTATGCCCAACAACAGTTTTTTGGGGTGGTACTGGCTTTGGCTTTAGTTACCGCCTTGTTGTTGCAGATTTTATCTAACCTTGCCAACGACTATGGTGATGCAGAAAAGGGACTAGACGACGATACTCGGGTAGGTCCTAAACGGGCAATCCAAGCGGGCTTATTGTCTCGCCAACAGATGCTGCGGTCGATTGTGAGTGTGGCGGGTTTATCCATTGTTACTGGCTTAATCTTACTTAGCGTGAGTTTGGGTAGTGACCTGACCGCATGGCTGGGTTTTATTGGTCTCGGTGGACTCTCCATCATTGCTGCCATGGCTTATACCATGGGATCTAAGCCCTATGGTTATCGCGGCTTTGGTGATATTAGCGTATTTATTTTCTTTGGTTTATTGGGGGTGCTAGGTAGTTATTATTTGCATACTCACCAATTTGACCAGCAGGTGTTGATGTTGGCAGCCGCCAATGGCTTGTTGGCGACAGCGGTGCTCAATATCAATAATTTGCGAGATTTTAAACCCGACCAACAAGCAGGAAAACGCACTCTAGCCGTTCGTTTAGGTGAATACCGAGCTCGTTGTTACCATTTGGCCTTAGTGTATTTGGCTCTAATACTATTTGCCTTGGTCACTTGGCAACTGGCGCCGCTGAGTTTGGCTTGGTTATTTATTTTACCTGCGCTGGCCTTAGTTAAAGTTAGCCATGCGGTATTTGTTGGTTATCAGGCGCAAGATTTGGATCAACAGCTACAGGCTACCGCAAAATTGAGTTTTATCATTGCCTTATTGTTTAGTGCTGGGATTCAAATAAGCTGGTAACGGGTAGGCTAACAAGCTAATTTTGTCGCCGTAAAGAAAAAGCATTGAGCCAAGTCCTTTAGCTTTGCTAAGGTAGGGACAGAGACTTGGGAGGATCGCCAATGCGCAAGATAGGGAGTGTCTTGTTGCCAGCGTTGTTGAGTTCGGTTCCTGCTATGGCAGCTATTCAGCCTGCCAAATGGTATACCGCAGACGGCGTTGGCATAGTGCCCAGCATAGAAGTGGTGGGCTTGTACGACAGCAATTTGACCAACCGGGAAAGCGATCAAATAGCCTCTTGGGGAACTATAGTTTCTCCGGCCATTAGCGCCATTTCCGAACAACAGAAAAGTGCCTATTATGCGAGTTATCGCCTAGTGTGGGGGGACTACGCCGACAGTAGCGAAGATAACTTTCTGGATCACCAATTCCGTCTAACTGGTGATTGGAAATTTAGCGTGCGGCATCGCCTTAATTTACGTTATGACTTTCAACGTAATCATGATCAACGCGGTGAAGGTATCTCTTCTGGCGTCGGTGGCACCATCGATGAACCGGTGCGTTATCGCTTAAACGGGCTACGTGGTATCTACGACTTTGGTGCAGCCAGCGCCACTGGGCAGCTCGAACTTGAAGCCAATCTTCGGCGCATCGATTATGAGAACTTCCGAGATTTCACTCAATACCGCGACCGTAATGCGCTAGGTGCAAATGCTCGCTTTTTCTATCGATTATCCTCGGCCACTCGGGTGTTGGCCGAACTAGGCGCGCTAAGCAGTGACTATCAACAGCAGCCGACGGGGGATGCCAGTCGAGATTTTAATGATCTGTTGGGTTTTGTCGGGGCTGACTGGGAATTGAGCGGAAAAACCAAGGGACGAGCTAAACTAGGTTGGCAACAACGTAAGTTTGACCAAGGTGAGCGTGAACAATTTAGCGGCTTGAGCTGGTCATTGGCGGCCGATTGGTCACCACGCAGTTACTCCCACCTCAGTCTTGAAGGCGGACGTCAAGCCAAAGCGCCGGATCAGGGTGGAGATATTATCGACAATAGCAAGCTAAGCTTTGATTGGGAACATTACTGGTTAGACCGCTTGGTTACAGATCTTAGCTTGGCCTATAGTAATGATGATTACCTAGGTTTAGAGCGTAAAGATACGGTTTATGAAGGGCGTATCGGGATCCGTTATCAATTTCGTCGTTGGTTAGAAGTGTCACTGTGGCAATTATGGCGAGATAAAGACTCTAACCAAAGCGGGGTGAGTTACGATAAACAAGTGACCAGCCTAAAAATACGTATGAGTTTATAAACGGATCTGGCTTTAACCACTCAACCATTTGAGTTGGCGAAGTTTAGTTTGGCTAACCGCAAGGCGGGTCTTGCTGCAGTGGTTTAATCACCTTGTTTGTGAGAGTTCGCTATTGTGGTTTAGTTTCATCGATCCTATACTCGACATTCTTGTCGGAGTGCCGAAAGGCTGAGACCGCGGTTAGCAATAGCTACGTAGTGCGGGATCCGTATAACTTGATCAGGGTAATGCCTGCGCAGGGAACAAGATGAGTAATCCTATCTGTTTACTTTAGTTGCATCGGCATTTTTGTTTGATGCGCTTAGGTGTCCGATTACTTTTCCTACATCCGACAAGCCTCATTGTTAATTTTTTTTAAGAGGCCAGTCATGTCAAGACGCGAAAATCGAGCTGCAGCAGAACAATATATTAATAATCTGCAAGGCCAACCCTTTCCTAATTCAGAAAAAATCTACGTTCAAGGTAGCCGCGACGATATTCAAGTAGCGATGCGCCAAATCAATCTTTCCGACAGCCTAGTCGGCGGTACTAAAGAACAACCTCAATTTGAAGCTAACGAGCCGGTGCGAGTCTATGACTCTTCTGGTATTTACAGCGACGAGCAGGCCGAGCTAGATGTACACAAGGGCTTGCCACAGTTGCGTAAGGCTTGGATAGAAGAGCGTGGCGATACCGAAGAGCTCACCGGTTTAAGCTCTAAGTTTTCTCAGCAACGCTTAGCCGATGAAGGCTTGGACCATATTCGTTTCGAAAGCCTGCCAACCCCGCGTAAGGCCAAGCTCGGAAAAACTGTGACTCAGTTGCACTATGCTCGCCAAGGCATTGTGACTCCGGAGATGGAATATATTGCGATCCGCGAAAACATGGGCCGCGAGAAAATTCGTCAAGACTTGCTGGATCAGCAACAGGCTGGCCATTCCTTTGGTGCGGCGCTACCCGAATACATTACTCCCGAGTTTGTGCGTGACGAAGTGGCGCGCGGCCGAGCGATTATTCCGGCCAACATTAACCACGCCGAAGCCGAGCCAATGATTATTGGCCGTAATTTCTTGGTGAAGGTCAACGCCAATATCGGTAACTCGGCGGTGACTTCATCGATTGAAGAAGAAGTAGAGAAGTTGGTGTGGGGTACCCGTTGGGGGGCCGATACGGTAATGGATTTGTCCACTGGCCGCTATATTCACGAAACCCGCGAATGGGTGATTCGAAACTCGCCAGTGCCAATTGGTACCGTGCCGATTTATCAGGCCTTAGAAAAAGTCAACGGCATTGCTGAAGATCTCACTTGGGAAGTGTTCCGCGACACCCTAATTGAGCAAGCCGAGCAAGGGGTAGATTACTTTACTATTCATGCGGGGGTATTGCTGCGTTATGTACCGATGACGGCCAAACGGGTTACTGGCATCGTCTCACGTGGTGGTTCGATTATGGCCAAGTGGTGTTTGGCTCATCACCAAGAAAGCTTCCTATACCAGCACTTCCGCGATATATGTGAGATTTGTGCCGCCTACGATGTGTCGTTATCACTAGGTGATGGTATGCGCCCCGGTTCGATTGCTGATGCTAACGATGAAGCGCAATTTGCCGAGTTGGAAACCTTGGGTGAACTGACCAAGGTCGCTTGGGAATATGATGTACAGGTGATCATTGAAGGCCCCGGTCACGTACCGATGCAAATGATCAAAGAGAACATGGAAAAGCAGCTGGAAGAGTGCCATGAGGCACCGTTTTATACGCTTGGCCCCTTGATTACCGATATTTCTCCCGGCTATGACCATTTTTCATCGGGCATCGGCGCGGCGATGATCGGCTGGTTTGGTTGTGCCATGCTGTGTTATGTGACGCCTAAAGAACACCTTGGACTACCCAATAAAGACGACGTCAAACAAGGTCTTATTGCCTATAGGATTGCGGCTCATGCGGCCGATTTGGCCAAGGGCCACACGGGGGCGCAAATTCGCGATAATGCCATGAGTAAGGCGCGTTTCGAGTTTCGTTGGGAAGACCAGTTTAACCTAGCACTAGACCCTGACACCGCGCGTGCCTATCACGATGAAACCCTGCCTCAAGATTCGGCCAAGGTGGCGCATTTCTGCTCAATGTGTGGACCTAAATTCTGTTCGATGAAAATTTCTCAGGAAGTGCGTGATTACGCCAACGACTTAGAAATAAAGTTGTTAGACGAGCCGCTAGCTGACTTGAGCTACGTAGCCGAGGGCATGGCGGAAAAATCGGCCGAGTTTAGAGGCAAAGGGGCAGAAATTTACCATTCACCACTACGTGCCGAGACCGCCGATGAACAATAAGTTTGCCGAGCCGTCTAGTCTGCGCCCGCAAATCTGGACTATTGCTGGTAGCGATAGTTGTGCAGGAGCGGGTTTACAGGCGGATTTGTTGACTGCTCATGATTTAGCGGTGGACTGCGCCACTGCGGTCACCGCCATTACCGCGCAAAACATTCAAGGGGTAAGCGCGATTCAAGCCTCTTCGGTGCAGTTGCTGGCTGCGCAATTAGATGCCTTAGCCGAGACTAACCGCGCGAAGGTGATCAAAATTGGCATGTTGGGCAGTGCCGAGTTAGTACAGCTGGTGGCGGATAAAATTGCCGGCTACAAGGCCAACTGGGCAGAACCGCCTCTGGTTATTTGTGATCCGGTGCTAGTGGCCAGCTCCGGTGCAAGTCTAGCGCTAGAGGGAGTGATTGCTGCCTTGCCAGCCTTGTTTGCCCAAACCGATGTGTTAACGCCTAATGCTAACGAATTAGCCTGTTTAACCGGCATTGAGCTTACTACTGTGGCAGCACTGAAGCAGGCCTGTAAGCAGCTGTTGCAACAAGGAGTAAAAGCGGTGTGGGCGAAAGGGGGACATAGTGTTATCACCCCAGACTTAGCAGTGGACTATTACAGCGACGAGCAACGCGAGATTTTGCTTTCTAGCCCTCGCTTAGATGCGCCGCACACTCATGGTACTGGCTGTACCTTAGCTTCGGCGCTGGCCTCAGCCTTGGCTCACGATTTTGCCATGGAAGATGCTCTGGTATTGGCCAAGGCCTATGTTTTTCAGGGCTTAAAACAGCTACAGGGACGGGGCAACCTGGCTCACCTTGGCTGGCCGCAGCAGCGTAGTGATTTTCCGCGAGTGGAGTCGGCGCAAACCCCACTGGGCCAATTGTTTGGTTTACGCGAAACTTGGCCGGAAGCGGTGCCCTTTGCCCGTTGTGATACCAATCAGCTAGGGGTTTACCCAGTGGTAGACAGCCTAGAGTGGATTGAGCGTTTGCTTAAATTAGGCGCGAAAACTCTGCAGCTGCGGATCAAAGATAAAGCCGACAGTGAAGTGGAGGCCGATATTCAAGCTGCGATTGCACTGGGACGGGATTATCAGGCACGGTTGTTTATTAACGACTATTGGCAATTAGCGGTGAAACATGGCGCCTACGGAGTGCACTTAGGTCAAGAGGATCTTGAGGTGGCTGACTTAAGCGCCATTGCCGCGGCGGGTTTGCGCTTAGGTATTAGTACTCACGGTTATTTTGAATTGCTACGAGCCAGTCAGTTGCAACCCAGTTATATTGCGCTTGGGCACATTTTCCCCACTACCACCAAACAAATGCCGTCCAAGCCACAGGGCTTGGCCAAGTTAAGCCGCTATGCGGCGTTAATGCAAGACTACCCCTTGGTAGCCATTGGCGGCATTGATCTGGAGCGCGCCAAGCAAGTATGGCAGTGTGGGGTAGGCAGTGTGGCGGTGGTACGAGCGATTACCGAAGCTAGTGACCCCGCTATTGCGCTAGCGGCACTGCAGGCCATTGTTGAGCAGCCAATCGAGTAAAGGAAACACTATGAGTCAAAGCACATCCAAACCAGCAGCATTAAGCGATCAGGAATGCCTGCGCTACAGCCGTCACCTGTTATTAAAAGAGTTAGGTGAAGTGGGGCAGTTGAAACTGAAAAATGCTCAGGTCTTGCTAGTGGGGATGGGGGGCTTAGGCGCACCGGCGTCGCTGTATTTAGCCGCCGCTGGGGTAGGTAAATTGGTGATCGCTGATTTTGACCAGCTTGAGAGTTCTAACTTGCAGCGTCAGGTGTTATACCGCGAAGCCGATGTTGAACAGCCTAAGGTACAGGCGGCTAAACAGCAGTTACAGGCGCTAAATTCCAGCGTGCAAGTACGTACCGTACAGCGAAAAATGGATGCGATGCTGTTAGCGATGGAAGTGGCGCAGGCCGATGTGGTGCTTGATTGCAGCGACAATATCGCCACCCGTTATGCGGTGAATCAAGCCTGTGTCGAGGCCCAGGTGCCGTTAGTCAGTGGCGCCGCGGTGGCCTTTGATGGTCAGCTAATGGTATTTGACTTTCGTCAGCCGAAGCAGGGCTGTTATCACTGCCTGTTTCCTGATGCCAGCGAGCAGCAGCTTAATTGCAGTAACGCCGGTATTTTAGGCCCAGTAGTGGGCACCATTGGCAGCCTGCAGGCCTTGGAAACGCTGAAACTACTGGCCGATATTCCCTCCGCCCAAGTGGGGCGCTTTTCAAGTTTTGATGCGCATAGTCTGGAGTGGTTTCACCTTAAGGTGAATGTCGACAGTGGCTGTCCTGTATGTGGAGATAAGAGTGGAGAAGATAAATCAAGGTCATGATTACTATTGAATTTAATGGTGAGCGCCTAGAGCTTGCAGCCGCGCTCACTCTGCAACAGTTGCTAGAGCAACAACAACAAAGCCCAGACGGCATCGCCGTGGTGTTAAACGGCAATATCGTCAGCCGTAGTGAATGGGCTAATACCTCGCTAGCTGAACTGGCAAAAGTCAAAGTCTTTCGTGCAATAGCTGGTGGATAGGAGAAGTACTGATGTTAAGCATTGCAGATAAAAGTTTTACCAGTCGCTTGTTTACCGGAACTGGTAAATTTGCCACTTCCGAGTTGATGAGCCAAAGCATTCAAGCCAGTGGTAGTCAGTTGGTCACCATGGCGATGAAGCGTGTAGATGCACAAGACCAAGATGACGATATTCTCGTCCCCTTGGTTAAAGCTGGGGTGAATTTGCTGCCGAATACTTCGGGGGCGCGGAATGCCGAGGAAGCAATATTTGCTGCCCAATTGGCACGAGAAGCGCTAGGAACCAACTGGCTCAAGCTGGAGATCCATCCCGATCCCAAATACTTGATGCCTGATCCGATTGAAACACTAAAGGCTGCTGCCAGCTTAGTGGAGCAAGGCTTTGTGGTTTTGCCTTATGTGCATGCCGATCCGGTGCTGTGTAAGCGTTTAGAAGATCTGGGCTGCGCCGCGGTGATGCCGCTGGGTGCGCCGATTGGCAGCAACAAGGGCTTACGTAGCCGGGATTTTCTGGAAATTATTATTGAACAAGCGCGAGTACCAGTGGTGGTAGATGCCGGCATTGGCGCACCATCAGATGCGGCACTGGCGATGGAGCTAGGCGCGGATGCGGTATTGGTGAACACTGCGATGGCGGTGGCTAAAGATCCGGTGGCTATGGCCAAAGCTTTTGCTCAAGCGGTAGAAGCTGGACGCAGCGCCTACTTGGCTGGCTTAGGTGGGCAGCAGCAGCAGGCGGTGGCCTCGAGCCCTTTAACTGCCTTCTTGGATGATTGATAAGGAGCGGGTATGAGTTTTTCTAAGCTATTGGCGCAATATGATAGTGCCGAAGTGCATCTGGCTATCAATAGTAAGTCGAGTGCTGACGTAGAGCGCGCTTTGGCTAAAGATAAGTTAGATTTAGATGATTTTCAGGCCTTGATTTCGCCCGCGGCAGAGGCCTATTTAGAAGCCATGGCACAACGTAGTCAACGCATCACTCAGCAGCGTTTTGGCAAGAATCAGCAGTTTTATATTCCCCTGTATCTGAGCAATATGTGCAGCAATGTTTGTGAGTATTGCGGTTTTTCCATGGGTAATAAAATTCGCCGTGTCACTTTGGATGAACAGGCCATTGATGCGGAACTAGAGGCGATCAAACAATTGGGTTTTGACCATATTTTGTTGGTCACAGGAGAGTCGGAGCGCCTCACCGGCATGGCTTATTTTCGTAAGGTGCTACCGCGGGTAAAAGCGCGTTTTAATCATGTTTCCATGGAAGTGCAGCCCTTGGAACAAGCAGATTATGAAGAACTGGTAGGCTTGGGTGTGGATGCGGTGATGGTTTACCAAGAAACCTATAATCGGCATCGTTATGCTGAGGTACATCACAAGGGTAAGAAGTGTGATTTTGATTTTCGTTTGGCTACGCCGGAGCGTTTAGGTGCAGCGGGGATCCGAAAGATAGGCATCGGCGCGTTGATTGGACTGGATGAATGGCGTAGTGACTGCTTTTTTGCCGCCGCCCATTTGCAATATTTAGAGCGCCGTTATTGGCAGAGTAAGTTCTCGATCTCTTTTCCGCGTTTACGCCCCTGTGAAGGTAGTTTTCAGCCTAAATCAATAATGAGTGACAAGCAATTGGTGCAGTTAATTTGTGCCTATCGCTTGTTTAATCACGATGTTGAGTTGTCGTTGTCGACCCGTGAATCTGAGCATTTTCGTAATCATGCTATTCCTTTGGGCATAACTAGCATGAGCGCCTTTTCTAGCACTCAGCCTGGCGGCTATGCAGACTCTTCTTCTAAGGCGCTAGAGCAGTTTGAAATTAGCGATGAACGCCGTCCCGAAGAAGTGGCCGCGGCAGTGCAAAGAGCCGGTTATCACGTGGTATGGAAAGATTGGGATAGGGTGATGGGTTAGTATCACCTTGTTTGGCTATGAGCATGTTTAACTTACACTTCCAAAACGTGCTAGGCTAAGCAATCGATTGCGTCGGCTTAGCGGCGCGAATTAGTGCTTAATCGAATGAGGTGGACGATGTTGAAAAACATATTGTTGGTATTCACTTTACTTTTGGCAAGCCATTCGGTGATGGCCGAAAAGCAAGTGGTTGGTGCCGCTGAATATGTAAGAGTAGTTGAAGCTGAGTTGGCGTTTTTGAGTCGAGTGGATACCGGAGCCGCCAGTACTTCTTTACATGCCGTGGATATGCATGTGTTAGATGGCGAAAACATCAATCCAACAGACTACAGCGAGGCTGAGCAAAAGTCGGTGGTACGCCCACTTATGCGCAGCAATATTGGCAAATATTTGCAATTTACCACCGAAAATGAGCAAGGCGAGCAACATCAAGGCAAGGCCAAAATTACCGATGTGGTGGCGGTACGCAATTCACAAGGCTTAGAAATTCGCTATAAAGTGGCCTTAGATGTAGCTTGGCAAGGTCATGCTAAAACGGTGGAAGTGAACCTGCGTAACCGTAGCAAAATGCACTATAAAATGCTGTTGGGGCGCAACTGGTTGGAAGGCGACTACCTTGTGGATGTAGAGCGTAATAAAAACTTGAAGTAGTACAGTCTTGGAGTTTGTGAAAAAAGGGGCGAAGGCCCCTTTTTTCTTTCTAAGTAGAGTAAAAATGCAAGGATCGCTAAATCGGAATAGTTCCAGTAAATAGTTGTATTAACAATGCTTTCTTGCAACTACGAGATTATCGCCTAACCGCAGATTACGTAGACCAATGCCTAAAGAGAAAAGAGCAACTGAATCCTTAGATAATCCCTCAGAAAAAATTTTTGCCAAGAGAAAGGGCGCGGCATGCTGGAATTAATCAGTAAAACAGCACCCTTATGCTTTGACTAAAAAGACCTAGGACCACGTTTTGTAAACGTCTTGGGCGAAGGCCAAGGCGTTTACATTTTGTGGTTGAATTTTAACCTTGCTCCTATAACGGTTGATGTTGTCGAACAAAGCGGGCAAAGCGGGGTTTACCCTTGTTGGTTAACCCGTTATAGCGATAGTGCACCATGCTACCGATGGCGGGTGGTTCAGCGCGCTGCTGTTCGCTTAGGCCGCTACCTAGTTTAAACTGTCGCCCTTGGGCATCTTTCACCAATAAGGCGCCAACCATGTTTTGGTATTTGCCTTGCCCTTGGCTATAACCTACCACCTCAGCCTCACCATCTTGGTAGCTTTTGTATTTGATTAGAGCCTTGCTGCGGGTGGCTAGGTAGAGCGCGTCGGGGTCACGCAAGATCAGCCCTTCTCCGCCATTATCGCTTAGCTCGACCAGTTGACGCTCGAGGGCCAATTGGTTGGAATATGGCTGGTAGGTGGGTAACTGCAGAAACGGCTTATTCTCAACCAGCTGTTGTAAGTGCTGATAGCGCTGGCGATAATTACCGGCAGCATGGGGTAAATCAAACACCATAAAGCGCAGTGTTTGCCATTGCTTTACATTGAAGTTTTGTTGCTGGATTAAACTCTGCAGGGCGCTAAATTGGCCGCGACCTAGCCATAGCTCTCCTTCGACGGGAAGCGCTGGTAGTTGCTGGACCAAAGCCTTTGGTAGTGAAATCACCAGGCCATTACGGCTGATCAATTGTTGGCCGTCCCAATAGGCTCTAATACCATCGTATTTTTCACATACCCAATAGCCTTGCAGCGCGACATCTTGAGAATACTCACTGGCTAATATCAGTGCCGGAGCTGAGGTCTTTTCAGCAAGCGCTGGTTGTTGGAAGGGCAGCATTAATAGGCACAAACTTAAGGGGGCGGAGTAGGGTTTCATTAACATCTACCTTTAATGATTTATTTATCACTAATGGTAGGGTAAAAAAATCTATCTTGCTAGCAATAATTAAATTCTATATTGGACTTAAGAGTGCCATTACAAGGGGAGAATAAGTTGAGCCAAACATCTCAGGGGCTTGTGTCGCTGTGGCGCGGTAAAATTTGGTTTAAGTCGTCGCTTGCAGCCGGCCTTACACTGTAATTGCAGTTTATACAATGGCATAGGTACTTGGCAAAGCACTACTTTTGCAAACATCGTGGTATTTATACCTTTTATCGTCAGCGTCCCGCTCTAGAGCTAACTCGGGTCAATGCGGATGGCTTGGAGGGAGTCTATCCATTGTCACTTAACGACAGCTAGGTTGATGGTACATCCCAGTCGCGGGAAAGCGAGACAAAAAAGCCGACGCAGAGCGTCGGCAAAACAGTACTAATAAGGAATCAATGTTTAATTTATTTGCCGTAGATGTACTTGTTGACGATATTTTCCAACTCTTCTTGACGGCCTGATACGTGGGCAGGGTCAAGGTTTTCTGCAAGCGTATGTTGCGCTAAAGACTCAAGGCTATGATCACCAGTCATAATTGCTTTACCAAATTCACCACTCCAACCGGCGTAGCGCTCAGCAACAATTTTGCTGATTTCTTCGCTTTCGATTAATTTGGCTGCTTTTTCTAGCGCTAGAGCACAGGTGTCCATGCCGCCGATGTGTCCGTGGAAGAAGTCTGCTGGACTGATGCTTTGACGACGAAGCTTAGTATCAAACATCAAACCACCTGTAGTAAAGCCGCCATTGCGAAGAATGTCGTACATTACAGGGGTCCACTCTTCTACACTGTTAGGGAATTGGTCAGTATCCCAGCCTAGTTGTGCATCACCGCGGTTGGCGTCGATAGAGCCAAATAAACCTAGTGAAATTGCAGTAGCAATTTCGTGGTGGAAAGAGTGACCAGCAAGAGTAGCGTGGTTAACTTCAATATTAACTTTTACTTCGTTTTCTAAGCCAAACTGCTTCAAGAAGCCATATACAGTAGCCGTGTCGTAGTCGTATTGGTGTTTAGTTGGCTCAGCGGGTTTAGGCTCGATTAATAGAGTGCCTTTGAAGCCAATCTTATGCTTGTGCTCTACTACCATCTGGAAGAAGCGACCAAGTTGTTCGCGTTCTTGACGTAGGTCACTGTTTAATAGTGTTTCGTAACCTTCACGACCACCCCATAATACGTAGTTTTCACCACCCAACATCTTAGTCGCATTCATCGCAGTGAATACTTGAGTAGCAGCGTAAGCAAACACATCTGGATTTGGGTTAGAAGCAGCGCCAGACATAAAGCGAGCGTTACCGAAAACGTTGGCAGTACCCCAAAGTAGTTTCATGCCAGTTTGGTCTTGTTTCTGTGCCAGCACGTCCATCATGACTTTCATGTTTTCGGTGTATTCTTTAATTGAGCTGCCTTGTGGTGCAACGTCTACATCGTGGAAAGAGTAGTAAGGTGTGCCAATTTTAGAGAAGAAATCGAAAGCTACATCAGCTTTTGCTTTGGCATTGTCTAGCGTGTCGCCACCTTGTTGCCATGGACGGTCGAAAGTGCCAGCGCCGAAAATGTCAAAGCCGTTCCAGCAGAAGTTATGCCAGTAACAAGCGCCAAAACGTAAGTGCTCAGCCATGGTTTTACCCATGATAACTTTGTTAGCATCGTAATGGCGGAAAGCTAATGAGTTAGTGGACTCAGGTCCTTCGTATGCGATTTTTTCGAATTGGTCAAAATATTGAGCCATGGTACTACTCCTAAAAAGAATGCGTTATCGTCCGGAGAACCTATCTCCTGGTGAGTTCAATTGTTAGCTTTGGCAGACTTTCCCTCAATTACGAAAAATGCAGGGTTTTTTTAGCTATTTGCTTTTCGTGCGCTGACTCGCGTTTTTTAATGCTACTTTTTCAGGAAATTCGAAAAAATCCGCTGAAATATGATGAGAAGTGAAATTTCGTAATCGCTTTATCTAGTGTTAACTAGGGCCTGTTGACCTTTCGTGGTTAATTTTTGTTCGTGATTAAGCGTGTTAATCGCGGCGAAAGGTTTGTAGCCTAGCATCCTAAGCAAAACACCTCTCAACAAAGAGTAAAACGCTACTGCAAAAACGTCTCGAAAGATCAACAGGCCCTAGAAGTCAGCGTTTAACCGGAGCTAATTTTGGGAAGGCGTGGGGTTAAAACTGGAAAGCGAGTAAGTATTATCTAAGTATTGTTTTTGGACTTTAGCAATGGCTTGGTTTAAGCGGCGCATAAAATCGGGATGCTTAGCCAAATAGGATTTAGAGATATAAATGCCGATAGGCCTGGCGCTTTGCACTACTTCAATATATTCACCGCTGACCAAGTTGGGGTGGTCTGAACTTTCTTTAAATACGTCAGCCGATAAAAAAGCCGCCTCGATACGTTTTAAGTCGAACAACATTTGCGCCAGTTTTTGTACACTGTGTTGTTTACCCATCACCCGGTAGTGATTCTTTAATAACCAGATATGCGTATTGGTTCCCTCAATGGAGGCTACTTTAGCTTGCCCCCTAAAATTATCAGAGTAGGGGTCGAGATAGGTGTCGTAACGAAAAAACCAGCTCCAATTGTTATATAGCAAGGGCTTAGAAAATTCGGCGATATGATCGCGCTGGTTATTTTGTGAAGCTAAAAATAAGCCATCAGCCTTGCCATGTTCAACTTCACTTAGTGCCCGTTTATAGTTGGGAACCATGCGAGCTTGATAGTCTTGCCCCATGCTTTGCATGATTCTATCCAGTAAAACATTTCCCACAGCTTGGTGCTCATCACTGTTGTTGGTATAGGGAGGGTAATCGGGATAGACCAAACGTAGCGGCTGAGCATGGGCGCTAATAAGGATCAGCCCTACAATAGCAATAACTAAGCTTGCTATCTTACGCACAATAACTAAGCTTGCTATCTTGCGCATTGGCTATGACTCCTTTTACATGCTGTCCTTGCAGTATAGTTTTTATTCTAAGTGGGATAGTCTGCTAAAAGCAAAATTATTTAAAAGGTGCAATTGCGCAGATTCTCACTGAGGAGGCTAAGCGTAATGGGCGTTTTAATTTCCCCTTAGCAAAAAAAGCGCTGAAACAGCGCTTTTTTTTGCTAAGTTGATTAAGCTTAATTGCCTAACAAGCTAAGGCTTTTATCCACCACATTGTCTACGGTAAAGCCAAATAGTTTAAACAATTCACCAGCAGGGGCTGATTCACCAAAGCTGGTCATACCCACGGTGACACCATCTAAACCAACGTATTTACCCCAATAGTCGGCTTGTAGCGCTTCTACCGCGACTCGCGCACGTACGGCTTTAGGTAACACCGCTTCACGGTAGCCAGCATCTTGTTTGTCGAAGCGTTCACAACAAGGCATAGACACTACCCTCACTTGTTTGCCTTGTTCGCTCAGCTTGGCTGCGGCAGCAACGGCTAGCTCTACTTCAGAGCCAGTAGCCATCAAGATAAGCTCTGGCGTGCCGCTGCAATCTTTTAGCACATAAGCACCACGGCTGATTTGTTCTAATTGTTCGCTGCTGCGTTTTTGCTGCTCAAGTGCCTGGCGAGAGAAGATTAATGCGCTAGGGCCATCTTGACGCTCAATCGCGTTAATCCAAGACGCCGCAGACTCAACTTGGTCACAAGGGCGCCACGTTTCCATGTTCGGAGTCAGGCGTAAACTGGCCACTTGCTCAACCGGTTGGTGAGTGGGCCCATCTTCACCCAAACCGATGGAGTCGTGGGTATAAACAAAAATCGAACGCTGCTTCATTAGCGCCGCCATACGCACTGCGTTGCGCGCATATTCCATAAACATCAGGAAGGTCGCTGAATAGGGAATTAAGCCGCCATGTAAGGCGATACCGTTTTGCATCGCTGACATCCCAAACTCTCGCACCCCATAGTGAATATAGTTACCCGATGCGTCGTCGGCACTCACTGATTTCGAGCTCGCGTGGAAGGTGAGGTTGGATGGTGCCAAATCAGCAGAACCACCAAGTAGTTCTGGCAATAACTTACCAATTACATCCAAGGTATTTTTAGATGCTTGGCGGCTAGCAATGTTGGCGGGCTGATTTTGTAAGCCTTGCAATAGTGCTAGACTTTCGGCCTGCCAGTTTTCCGGCAACTCACCCTGTACTCGACGAGAGTATTCTCTGGCTAGTTCCGGGTAGGCTTTTTGATAGGCGGCAAATAAGTCGTTCCAAGCATTCTCTTGTTCAGAGCCCTTGGCTTTATGATCCCACGCTTGATAAATATGGCTGGGAACTTCAAAGGCAGCATATGGCCAACGAAGACACTCGCGAGCAGCCTTAATTTCATCTTCGCCTAGTGGGGCACCATGGCAGTCATGAGAACCTGATTTATTCGGTGAACCGAAACCAATAATGGTTTTAGTACAGATTAAGGTGGGTTTGTTCTGCTCCGCCTTGGCGGCAACAATGGCGGCATTAATTTGCTCAGGATCGTGACCATCTACATCACGAATCACTTGCCAGCCATAAGCTTCAAAGCGAGCCGGAGTATCGTCGGTAAACCAACCTTCTACGTGGCCATCAATAGAAATGCCGTTGTCATCCCAGAAGGCAATGAGTTTGCCTAAGCCTAAAGTGCCCGCTAGCGAACATACTTCATGAGAGATACCTTCCATTAAACAGCCGTCGCCCATGAAGGCATAGCTGTAATGGTCGACAATGTTGAAGTCTGCACGGTTAAATTGGGCGGCTAGCATTTTCTCTGCTAGGGCCATGCCCACGGCATTGGCAATCCCTTGACCCAGTGGGCCTGTGGTGGTTTCTACACCAGGCGCGTAGCCATATTCTGGATGGCCGGGAGTTTTCGAATGCAGTTGACGGAAATTTTTCAACTCTTCAATGGGTAGCTGATAACCGCTAAGGTGAAGTAGAGAGTAGAGCAACATTGAGCCATGGCCGTTAGACAGAACGAAGCGGTCACGGTTGCTCCAGCTAGGGTTGCTAGGGTTATGTACCAAGTGGTCACGCCATAGCACTTCGGCGATATCGGCCATGCCCATGGGGGCGCCAGGGTGGCCAGATTTAGCTTGCTGTACACCATCCATGCTAAGTGCACGAATGGCATTGGCGTATTGTTGACGAGGGTGAGTCATCTTTGGCTTCCTATAGTAAGTTAAGCTTGTAATGCTTCAAGCAGCATTTTGTCCAGTTTGACCTGATCAACGGCAAAGGCCCGAATGCCTTCGGCGAGTTTTTCGGTGGCCATGGCATCTTCGTTATGTGCCCAGTAAAACTCGGCTTCGGTCATTGGCTCGGGACGAGTCTTAGTTACGCCTTGGTCTTGAAGGCGTGGCTCTAATACTTGTTCAGTTTGGTCAAGCTCTTCTAGTAGTGCAGGCCCGATAGTGAGGCGGTCACAACCGGCAAGCTCAATAATTTCAGCAATATTGCGGAAACTAGCTCCCATTACCACGGTGTTGTAGCCGTGATCTTTGTAGTAGCGATAAATTTCGGTCACTGAAATCACACCGGGGTCATTCACACCGCTGTAGTCGATGCTGGTATCTTTGGCTTTGTACCAGTCAAGGATTCGACCAACGAAAGGTGAAATTAAGAATACTCCCGCTTCGGCACAGGCACGTGCTTGAGCGAAGGAAAATAGCAACGTAAGGTTACAGTTAATTCCTTCTTTTTCTAATTGTTCGGCGGCGCGAATGCCTTGCCAAGTTGAGGCCAATTTAATCAGCACTCGCTCTTTGCTTACGCCAGCGGCTTGGTATAGCTCAATAAGCCGACGCGCTTTAGCAATACTTGCTTCGGTATCAAAAGATAAGCGTGCATCTACTTCGGTAGAAATACGTCCGGGAACAAGTTCTAGCACTTTGCAACCAATAGTAACCACCACCTTGTCGGCGGCCATTTCTAGTTGCTCTGCAGGATCATCGCTTTGGCTTTTTGCCCACGCCGCCACTTCTTTTAGCAGTTCGGAATATTCTGCCAAGCCCAGTGCTTTAACGATCAGTGAGGGGTTGGTGGTAGCATCTTCAGGCGAAAATTTACGCATGGTGTCTAAATCACCGGTATCGGCCACCACGGTGGTGTATTGTTTTAGCTGTTGTAGTAGAGAACTCATAAAAAGTATCGACCCTTAGTAATGAAATCATATTCCTAGGCTTGTTGGTTTGCCCGCATTATTATTTGCAAGGTCAAGGTTCCAACTAAGCTCCATATCCATATAAAGTGCCAGACTGGCAGTTAAGTACAATTACGCTTTTTTTAGCGCTTATGTTGAATTTTCGCAGTATCGATCAAGATCACGTTGTATCGCTGTTTTAACCTCGATTCACCACGATAAGATGTTGCTTTGTTGTACTTATGCAAAGCAGCATGCGCCCATCTGACGAAAAAAGATACGCAATAAAGCCGCAGATATATAGTAAGGTGAATGATGTTTTTTCATTATTCACCGTATTTGTTGGCTAATTTTTGTTACTAAATTAACTCAAGTTTGGCTTGGCTCTGCGGCTAATAAAACACCATTTTTTAAATAGTTAAGGGTTGTTTCTTGATAGAAAAAAAGCGCCTTTTTAGCGTTTTAAGCCTGTTTTAAGGGGGGCTTTGCTTCCTCAATAAAGGGAGCTAGCTCCCGGTTTGTCATGCCCTTTTGTTCACGCAGCATGCCAGGCGCCATTCCCCAGCGTTTTTTTACCGCACAGGAGAGGTATTGCGGGCTGCTGAAACCCACGGTTTGGGCGATTTGGCTGAGCGTTTTATCCGTGTCGACCAGTAGCTCTAAAGCAAGGTTAAGTTGGCTATCTAGCAGGTAAGCGTGTAACGACATGCCCAGTTCTTGGCGAAATTTGTTGTCGATGGCGCCACGTGAGCAGCCTAGCTCTGCCAAGATTTGTTTTACTTTTATATTGCCCTGATTAATCCGTATTAAGCTAAGCGCACCACGAACCAAGTTATCTCTAAAGTGGAAGAAATCGGTGGAGTCGCGGGCAATCACCCGTTCTGGCTGTACGTAGTGTTGATGTTGAATCAGCTGCTTACCTTCCATTAAGGGCTGTAATAACGAGGCGGCTAAATAGCCCATGGCACGCGTCCCTTGGCGCACCGAGGTTAGGCTAGGTAAGCTCAGGGTACAGTTGAGTTCATCATCATCGATACCCATTATTGAAACATCTTCGGGAATATTAATTTTAGCTAGTTTACAGGCATAGCTGAGCTGGCGAGCACGCACGTCATTGGCGGCGATAATGCCAACCGGTTTAGGTAAGCGAATTAACCATTCACACAAACAGGCGAGGTCACTGTCCCAAGTGTCGGCATTGTCCTTGGCGGTAAATTCACTGTAACTGCATTGGTTGTCGGCACACCATTGGCGCAGCAGGGTTTGTCGATTCTCCGACCAATTATTAAATGGGCGATTGGGATAACCACAGAAGGCCAAGTGGGTGTAGCGGCGCATTTTAAGGAAACGTGCAGCCATATTGATGATCTGTTTATTATCAGACATCACTACGGGGTAGCCTTGCATTCGCTTAGCCACGGTTTCACTGCTGGCCACTCCCACTACCGGAATATCCCGTGATTGAATGGCATCTCGAATGTTGGGGTGGTCGAAGTCGGCAATTACACCATCGCCTTGCCATTTATTAAAATCGTCTACTGAAAATAGGTTTTGTTCGCCGATGAATAGATTCCAAGGGCTGCCTTTTTTCACAAACGAAGAAATGCCAGTGATGATGCCGCGGTCGTAGGCCATGTTGGCATTAAGTAACAGTGCAACGCGGAAATTTTCAGTCATCGTCGGTTTCCAATGGCTAACAGGGTTTATTAAACGTATTTCGGTAATACAAGTAGTGAGCGCCAGCCTAATGGCTGGCGCTCAACAGATGGCGAGTATTAAAATAGGCTGACCAGCTGCGGATAAAGCGCTTGATAACAAGTACGGCGCTGTGCGTAATTAGCGTGGCGTTCGGCGTTGGCTTGATGCACTTCAACCAGCTCAGGAACCGGACAAACTTGTTCTAGGCTAGCCTCTGGATTAACCGCTAATTGAGCCAAGCGAGCCGCACCTAAGGCGGGGCCTACTTCGCCACCTAGGCGGTAACTCACGGTTTGACCAAATACATCGGCCAACATTTGTCGCCAGTAACGGCTACGGGCACCGCCGCCAATTAGAGTGATTTCCTCGGGTTTTAAACCGGTGGCATGCAGTGCATCCAAGCCATCGGCAAAGGCAAAGGCAACCCCTTCAAGTACTGCTCGACAAAGATCTAAGGGGCCAGTTGAGTGAGTCATACCAAAGAACACCCCTTTAGCTTCAGGGTTGTTGTGAGGGGTGCGCTCACCGGAAAGGTAAGGTAAAAATATTACCGGGTTGTCACTTTCTGGGGCGGCTTCAACCGCTTCTAACATGCTTGGTACATCGACTTGCCCAGTGAGTTTAACTACCCAGTCTAAGCAAGAGGCGGCACTAAGAATAACCGACATTTGGTGCCAAGTGTCGGGGAGGGCATGACAGAAACTGTGCAGCGCCGATTCAGGGTTGCTAAGGTAACCATCGCTTACTGCGAAATAAACACCCGAGGTGCCCAAAGACAGCATCGCTTGGCCCGGTTTGGTGATACCTACTCCCACAGCTCCAGCGGCGTTATCGCCACCACCCGCTACTAGTGGCACCGCAGGCATACCCCAACGTTCGGCCAGTTCAGGTTTTAAGTGACCCGTTATTTGGTTGCCCTCAAACAAGGCTGGCATGTGCTCACGGTTTAACCCTGTGGCGGCGAGGATCTGCTCGCTCCAGTCGCGTTTAGCTACGTCTAGCCACATTGTTCCGGCGGCATCCGACATATCTGAGGCAAAGTTGCCAGACAACAAATAACGTAAGTAATCTTTGGGTAACAGTACTTTGTCGATTTTGTTGAAAATTTCAGGCTCGTTTTGTTTCACCCAAAGTAATTTAGGCGCAGTAAAACCTGGCATCATGATGTTGCCAACAATCTTGCGAGACTCTGGTACCAAACGCTCCAGTTCTTCGCACTGAGCGGCGCTGCGTCCGTCATTCCAAAGAATAGCTGGGCGTAATACCTCGCCTTGGGCGTCCAATAGCGTGGCGCCATGCATTTGACCGCTTAAACCGATGGCTTTTACCGAGGCTAAAGAATGTTGCTGGCTCAGAGTGGTAAGCGCATCTTGAGTGGCTTGCCACCAATCTTGTGGCGCTTGCTCTGAGCAAAGTGGTGCAGGGCGCGACACGTTTAAGCCTTCGGTTGCTTGGCCTAGTAGTTCGCCATTCTCGGCGAGCAAGACTACTTTGACGCCAGAGGTGCCTAAATCAATACCAATATACATAAATTTTCCTTCGTGGAAGCGAGCTGCATGATTTAGCACAACGCTAAGGCAGGGCAGCCAATGATTAAACAATATGGCATAATCCTGCCGCGGATATGAAAGCGCTCTCAATTACGAAAATTACTAGCCGAGTAGCGTTTTTCTCTCGCGTGGTGAAGTTCACAGTTTTGCTTGAAATGTACATGATCATAATCACATTACGATTTTTACCAGTGGCACTTTGAGTCATTTTTTTACATATTGAATTAAATCTCGACTGACCTAGCATTAGGATCCCAGATGTTTGATAAGCGTTTTAAAATCACTTTGCTGTTTAACGCCAACAAGGTTTATGATCGTCAAGTAATTAAAGGGATTGGTGATTACTTGCAAGCTTCCCAATGTGATTGGGATATTTTTTTAGAAGAAGACTTCCGTTGTCGTATTAGTAAGTTACAACATTGGGTGGGCGATGGCATTATTGCTGACTTCGACGATCCAGAAATAGAGCAAGCCTTAAAAGGTTTACGGGTACCGATTGTGGCGGTGGGCAGTTCCTACGAAAGTCCCGACAACTACCCCGAGGTACCTTATGTTGCTACCGATAACCGTGCCCTGGTCAGTTCTGCTTACGAGCATTTAAAAGCCAAAGGTTTAGAGTATTTTGCTTATTATGGCATGCCGGAAAGTGATGAAAGTCGCTGGGCAATGGAGCGCGAATCGGTCTTTAAACAGTTAGTGGCCAATGATGGTTATGAGTGTGCGGTGTATCGCGGCTTAGAAACCAACGCCGAGTCTTGGCAATATGCGATGAACCGCTTGGCAGATTGGGTGCAGTCGATGCCTAAGCCTGTGGGCATTGTTGCTGTGTCGGATGCTCGGGCGCGCCACTTACTACAAGTGTGTGACCACTTAGGCATAATTGTACCCGATAAGGTGTCAATTATTGGCATCGACGATGAAGACTTAACTCGCCATTTAAGTCGGGTCTCTTTAAGCTCGGTGGCACAGGGCTGCCGCAAAATGGGCTTTCAAGCGGCCAAGTTGTTGCACCGTCAGTTACAGGGCCAAGAGTTGGGTAAACCACGGTTGCTAGTGGGGCCAGAACAAGTGGTGGAGCGTCAATCCACCGATTACAAAGCCTTGAAAGACCCTTACGTGATACAAGCCATGCATTACATTCGCCATAACGCCTGTAAGGGGATTAAGGTGGAGCAGGTGTTAGATTACGTGAAAGTCTCCCGCTCCAATTTGGAGAAGCGCTTTAAAGACGATATTGGCCATTCGGTGCACCAAGAGATCCACTGCGCTAAACTTGAACAGGCAATGAGCTTGCTGCGCAATACTGAGTTGTCGACGGCCGACATCGCCGAGTTGTGTGGTTATCCGTCGCTGCAATACATGTATGCGGTATTTAAAAAGGACTTGGAGCTTACGCCCAAAGCCTACCGACAGAATCAGCAACAACAAGAAGAAGACGACGAAGCTGAATAGTGAGTGGCTTTGGCTTGAGTCATAAGTGATTTCCTTTTAAGCTCGAAACTTGTGGTATTGAGCTTAAAAGGAGGGACAAACTTGTCCAAGATCTCTAAGGTCGCCATTGTTGGCGGCACTCATGGAAACGAATTCAGCGGTATTTACCTAATAAAAAAATGGCAACAGCAGCCCCAGCTTTTGGCGCGTGCTAGCCTGCAGGTGGAAACCGTATTTGCTAATCCTAAAGCTTATGCAGAAAATAAGCGTTACATTGACGCCGACTTAAACCGCCAGTTTAGTGCCCAGTCTCTAGCCAACTACGGTTTAGCCAACTACGAGCAATCTCGTGCTAAGGCCTTACACCAACAGCTTGGGCCTAAGAGCAATCCCAATATGGATTTGGTGATTGATTTACACAATACTACCTCCAACATGGGTCCAACGCTGATCCTGCTTGAGCAAACTCCGTTTTATAAACAGTTGGCTGCCTACGTGAAAACGCAGATGCCAGAGGCGGTGATATTCTTGGAAGAAGCCGAAGCCGATATGGCGCAGCATCGTTTCTTAGCCAGCTGTGGTAAGTACGGTGTGTTAATTGAAGTGGGGCCGCAGCCACAATCGGCCTTACGCCAAGATATTCTTGAGCAAATGGATCGAATGACCGGATACATTCTCGACTTTGTTGATTTATATAATCAGCAAGCGGTACCAGAATTGCCAAAACTGTTAGAAGCGTTTTTGTATCTCGATACCATCACCCTACCAATGGATGAACAGGGCGAGCGTTTGGCCATGGTTCACCAGCATGTGCAAGACAATGACTTTAAACCTTTAAATCCTGGCGATCCCTTATTCCGTACCTTCAATGGTGAAGATATTTATTACGAGGGAGATAAAGTTGTTTACCCCGCCTTCATCAACGAAGCGGCATACTACGATAACAACCTCGCCATGTCGTTGCTGGATAAGGTGTATCTGGAAATTGAGTAACATGGTTTAACAAGAGCGCTAGTTTAGCGCTCTTGTTAGTTGCTTAACTGCGCACTAACTAACTTATTCGGTGATGGGCTTAGCTGCCATTATTTGATGGTTTGGTAAACCAAGTCTAAGCGTGTAAAAGCCATCTTTAGCTTGTTCCAATATCTATCTTGCTAGTCGTATGCATGGCTCACTCACCACATTCCTCCCCTCAAGCTCTTCTACTACTAAGCTCTACCAGCAGGTTTTTCGCGGCGAAAGAGCAATGGCTAAGCTTTCAGAGAAGATAGCAAGCCTTTTAATTTTGGCTTGTGGGCAACAATGTCGTCTAGCTTAAGGAAAGCGTCTGCGATTCGTTTTATGCTGCTAGCGTAGTCTTGATTTAATAGGTAAATGCCCATGTTAATTACATTCAGTTGTAAAGCTTACGCCAATGTCACCATGTTTGGCGATATTGGTTTAACGCTATTAAAAATGATGGGGCACAGTGGTAGCGTGCCGGGTGCGATACGGGCCGAGGATGTTGCCGAAGCATTAGCCAAGTTAAAAGCCGAGCTTGAGCTAGCTGCTAATGCTCAGGTAGATCCATCTCAGGTTGATGAGGACGGTGCTGAATTAGAGCCTGTCATTAGCTTAAGTACGCGTGCTCAGCCCTTAATTGAGCTATTAAGCTCAGCGACTAACAAGCAATGTGATGTGATTTGGGATCGTTGAGTATTGCGTTGCTCACACCTTAACAGGGCGCTGGAGGATCCCCTCATAAATCTTTCAATCCAGCAGAGTGAGTCAACCAGCGAAACGCGTTAATTGCCCAGCGTATTCGCTGCTCTGGTATGTCGAAGTCAGGCCGCCTTCGCACTTCTTTGCCTAGCCTCACGATTGATAGTACCGCCCGTTTACGAATAGTATTGGCCTGAAAGTGTCGTTGCCAACCTATATGCTGAGCAACCAGCCCTAACCACCATAAAGTGATTTCAGCCAGCATCGCTATCAGCAGTAGCACGTCATATCGGCGCGGACAGCGCGACTGGCTATGGCGCAAGCCAAAGCCGTATTGGGGGCTTTTTAAGTCGCGAAAGGTTTCCTTTATTTGCATCCGTTTGACATACAACTTTGTAATTTGTACGGCGTTAAATAGTTCTGGTGGCAGGTTCGTGGCCAGAACCCAAGGCTCTTTGGCTGAGCGGTGATACAGCTTCTTGGCAGAATGGTTGTTACCTGAGCGCCGAGAGCGTTTGTCTTTGCGCTGTTTATCCTTAGACTTAAACACATATAAGTGACAAGGCATGGGCTTCTTGCGGGCTATTTGCACTGCGCCGATATAACGCGCTTTATTGTTCGCTGACGCATAAAGCGTTTTAGTGAGTGTCTATTGCTCACTCAGCTGATAACAAAACCTCACCACGTAGCCTACCTAGCCAATACCAACCGTAAGAGGCCACTTCTCTAAACCACGTGTTTCGGTATCCCGCATCGGTAACTGTCAGCGGTGTACAGCCTTTGGGCAACACCTTCGCGAGTTCAGATAGAAACTGATTGTGGCTACGTGGAGCATTGTAATCTTTAAACTCGAAGGTGCGTTCATACAAGGTAATAGAGCGCCCTTTAACAGAAACCGATGCCCGCAAGGTCATCATCCGTAATTGTTCACGCAAATCTGCCGAGCATGCCATTGGTATATCGCTAAACGTTCACTATTTAAATGGTGATTACCGAGCAAGCGGTCGATACGTTTAATGCAGTGTTTAGGTGAAGTTCGGCTGTTTATCTTGCGCCCTAGCTCGGTGAGAGAGAATTTATCACCATCTAATAATGATGTGGTGGCAACGATCAGAGAGTTAAGGCGTTTTTTGTGAATATTAGGGCATAGCTCAATAAGCATTTGGTGTAGAATTTGAATTTCGCGCATCCCGACTGCCTCCGTGCAGGGTTAGATAGAAAAGGTTTTTGGCGAAATTAATTAGATCAAACCACGAGGTGCGGGTCTAGTTATATGAATTCCCAAAGGATTATGAGGGGATTCGCTAGAGCGGGGCGTTACATGGAGTAAGCATGATAAAAAAATCAATCCGTTTAATATTTAACATATTAGTAAGTGCAATTGTAATTGTTCTTCTATATACCCGTGATCATTGAAGATGCTTGATTTTCAGAGTAATGAGGATCATGCTACGCCCCATGAAGATAACGCTGACCAAAGAACAAAAGCAAGCACTC